>Ga0209534_10005241_pt1 | contig 11568 bp, 10 predicted proteins | sample COG_07_FD_184751 | JGI IMG/M metagenome (GOLD analysis project Ga0209534, IMG submission 184751) | Pelagic Microbial community sample from North Sea - COGITO 998_met_07 (SPAdes) (version 2) | ecosystem: Environmental > Aquatic > Marine > Neritic zone/Coastal water | place: Helgoland, sampling... | reverse complement strand
ATTATATGAACAATGTAGAAGTATTATTCTAGATTTTGAAGCAACTAATAATAAAGTTGTTGTTTCTTATTCTAGTAGTATTCCTTTAAGAATTAATATTGAAGATTATCAAACATCAATTAATACCAATGATAAATATTATGAAGCATATGATGGTACTACAATTACTTGTTACTATTATAATAATAAGTGGAATTATGGAACTACAAGTTGTCCAGATATTAATACGTCATGGTATTCTCATCCAACAAAAACACATGGAAAAATGTTTGATGAAACATTATGTGAAATTCTAGGTTATGAAGATGAAAATACGGTTAGAAATTATTTTAGCGAATTTTTAGACAAAGAACAATCATATGTATTTACATTAATTCATCATGATAATATCCATATTATCAATTATAATATGATTCTAGGTGATAATTACAAAAAAATTATACATATAAATAGTAAAAAAATTGAAACATGTGAAGATGTAAATATAGATGATATGCCTTTATTAAAATATAATATTACTTATCCAAAACAATTTAATAATAGCGAAGAAGCATTTAATTATATGAATAATAAAGAAAATAATAGTTATGGATGCATTATTAGAAGAAACTCAAATGGATATACACATCTTGCAAAAATTTCACCACATGAAGTAAAATATAGAGAAGATACTGATCCGTGTAATCCTAATCCATGGTATAATATTCTTTCAACATATATGAAAAATCGCGTAGAGTATCATATTAATGATTATATTAGAGATTATAATCCAAGTATTGAAAAACTATATGATACTAATGGAAAAGAAATCGACCCAACATATTTAATTCATACATCAATTTGTACAATTAAAGATGTATTATTTAAACTATATACTGCAACAACAACATATAATACTAAGAAAAATTTATTTAAAATGAATAAAGGAATCGATAAAGATTTCGCTCCACTTATCAGATTTCATCTTGCAAAATTAAGAAGAAGACAAATTACTGTTTATATTGGTAATACAATTGGTTCTAGAGATGTTTACTATTATTTATGTCATTGTCTTCGTCCAAATAATTTAAAACAAATTATACAATTACTTACAAGTACAAGTGGTTATGAGATTAACGAGCGGTCATTAATGTGTCTAGTGACACTTAATAATCTATTAAATTAAACATATTTCGCCATTTATTTAAAAGAATATTTACATAATTATAATTTTTATTATTAAAAAATGATTTATCATGCAATCTATGAAAACAAATTTTTTTATCAATATTATAAAATTTTTTTTTTTGAAACCATAATTTAAACCATAAATCATAATCTTCAACACCATTTATATTAATATCATCTAATTGCCATACAGCATCCGTTTTTTTTAAGATAACACTTGAATTAATTATTGGATTACTATGAAAAAAATTATATTCTGTAATATCACCAACTGGTAATGTTGGAGATAATGACAAGGTATATCCATCTTTATTTATATAATAACAATGTGTTGCAACAACATCATAAATATCTAAATAAGGAACTTGTAATTCTAATTTATCGTTTGACCAAACATCATCAGCATCTATTAATGCAATATAATTATATTTTGCTATTTTAGTTAAGTAGTTTAATGTATCAATTTTATTAAATAAATTTAAATTTAAAATATTTACTTTATCATTTTTATCAAAAATATTATCAACTATTTTTTTAACATTATCATAAAAATCTTTACTATTATAATGTCCGTTTATTCCTATTATTAATTCCCAATTAGTATATGTTTGATTTTTAATAGAATTTAAAGAATAATTTAAATATTCAATACCATTGTATAATGGTAATAAGATTGTAATCATTTATATATATATATAAATATATTTTTAAATATATTTTTAAATATAAAAAAAAATTTATATTTTAAAGTTTGTTATAATAATTATTTTTTCTTGAATATAATATATCTATTTAAAAATGAAAATTGTTTTTGAACAGAATCTTTATCTAATTCTTGAATATCAATTTCAAGTCTATTTAATTGATGATTTTTTTCATCAATTTTATTCTTAATATCATTAAAATCTTTTTCAAATGTATTAGTTTCTAAAAATTCTAAATTATATTCTGCTGCTTTTTCAATTAATAAATCTAAATCGACTAAATATTCAGGAATTATTTTTTGGGTATTTTCAATAAATACTCCTATTTGTTTACCATATTTTTCATCATTATCTACATAATTTTTAGTAATTGCCCAAGTAATGACTTCAGTATCTCTTTCTAAATTTTTAATTCCTTTTAATGTAGTTGTATTATTTGTTTTAAACATATTATTAATAATATTACCATCCATAAATGTTGCAAAGAATATACCATTTTGTTTTAAATTATTAGCAATATTTGTAAAGAATCCATTTAATTTTTTCTCATTTTCAAAGAAATAATGAATTGCGAACTGACAACTGCATACAGAAAATTTATTAACACCTTTACCCGCAATATGTCTTAAATGATAGTGATTATTTACATTTCTATTCATTACAATATTTAATATTTCATAACTTTCATTATCATTAATAACTTTTGCAGCAGTGCCATTATTAATAGACTCTGCACAATCTCCAGCAGCAAATACAATATCTGGAAAATAAACTTTTTCTTCTTTATTAATACGCCTTGCTTGATTTTTCTTTTTTATTAATCTTGAATATCCACCACTTCTAGGGTTATAAATATTTCGTTTAACTAAATCAATTGATAATATGAATGAATAATTATATTCAATCCATCTATTCATATCACCACCTTCACCACCACATAATTCTAATAAAGAATTTCTATCTTTAGAATATTCATATAATTTTTTCTTAATAGCTTGATTATGAAAATTTAACATATGAATTGATAATAATGAATCTCTAGGAATATTTCTACTATAATATACATCATCCGATTCTAAAATTTTGTCAGTTGTATTGTTATATACATTATTTATATTTGTTTCCTGATTACCAATTATCATAGCATTTGTAATGCTATTGTGTATAGAACGCCAAACATTAATTGCAATATTTAAATCATTCATTGTTTTACTAATTTCACCTTTACTATAAAGTCTTGTTTTATCATCTCTAACCCGAAGAGGGTTCCATCTATGATTAATTGAAATTTTATTATTAACATCATAACTAAATTCTATAATTGAATTATTTTCAATTAATTGATTATCATGTGTTAATATAGTTCCTTTACTATTAATTTTAACTAAAGCAATTTCTATACCTGTTTCATAGTAAATAGTTGGTTTGAATAATGTTGGGATATAAGATACTAAATTATTTCTTTGTTCCTTAGCATATTTATGATCATATCTTAATCGTAAACCTTTCATAGGTCCAATATCTTCCCATTGTGATGAATTATAACCAACAAATAATTTTAATTCTCTATATTTCTCGCCATTTTCTTTTATAATTTTACCATATCTAACTAAAAAGTCAATTGTATTTTGTTCAGGTGGTTTCCATTTAAATAATCTATCCCATCTAACATTATCAGTAATTTGAACTGGTTTATTAGAATAATATGAATATAATGGTAATTTAGCGGGGGTAAAAATTAAACCATCAATTTCATAGGGATATGATTTATAATTTACTAAAATATCTTTACATTTTTCATATATAGAAGAATCTTTATCATTATATAAAAATTTTTTAACAGTAAATTCAACATTTGTTTTAGAGTTTTCAATATATGATTTTGAAAAATTTAAATGTGTTAATCTTGATAGGTCACCAAGTAAAGGCAAATTAGTAATATTTTTTCCTTTAATATAATACATATCAAATGCAGCGAATAAATGTTTTGACGAATTATCCTTTCTTTTATCACATGTAACATACTCACCATCAATTAAACTATTATATAAATTTGATAAAGATTTTAAACCAGTATCAATAACATTATATGTATTATTAATCATATATATATCACCAATATCATCAATATACATTAATAATCTTTCTCCATCAGCTTTCTCTGTAACAGTATAACCTTCTAATATACTTACAGAACCATATTCTTTTGGGTCAATTAAATTAACTTTTTCTAATGTAATAGGTTTAGGTGTTAATAATGGTATAGAACCCTTTTTATTATATGACATAATTTTAATATCATCTTTAATTAAATTATTATATTTTTTCAAAACATTATTTTGCGTTTCTTTTGTTATAATTTTAGGATATTGAGTAATATAATGTAATAAATTAAGTAAAGATTGAATAATATATTCTTTACTATTATTAGTAATTGTTATTTCGAATTTATAATCCTGTTTTTTTTTAAAAATATTAGAATCTTTTAAGGTAGTATAATATTCATTTTCACTTCTTTCAAGTATAGCAGAGTATTCAATATTATTCTTTTTATCTAAATATGAAAATTTTTTAGTTATTTTAAATTTTTTTTTATTAATTTTCCAATTTTCAGGTTCTTTTTCAATATTACTTTCTTTAATTATATCAAAATACATATGATAATCAAATAAATCTTTTTCTAAATTATTATATACCGAATTTTTACTAATCCATTTATAATTATTAATATTACTATAAACATTGCTGTTACAATATTTTAATATATTTGAAATATCTGTAATAACTAATATATTACCATTTTCATCTTCTACTTCTAATATTTCATTATTAATAATTTCTTCATAATCAGTATTAGAAATAGAATTTACAAAATTATTAAATTCATATTCTGTCCAATTTAAATAGTTATTATTAACAGATATTTTAAAACTATCTTCCTTGAGTTCTAAAATACTATTAATAATTTTTATTAATTCAGAATCATTTTTAAATTCCATATTTCTAGTTTTCTCTATTTTATATATATATATATAATTCCATATATAAAAAATCAATTTTTAATTTTATTGATATTCAACAATTTCTACAATTTTATCAGTACAAAATCTATTTAGAAAATTAAAATGGAACATTGCTTTAAATATTTCAGTATTATAATTATTAATAGGTTTTATAAATAATCTATTATGATATACAATAAAATAAACAATATACATTTGACAATTTATTACAATATTCTTTTTATTCCAATGATTAATATTATAATTTAATAAATTTATTAAATTATTTTCAACATTATTTGTTTTTAATACATTAAAATAAAATGTAGATTGATTAAAATTATTCATATATTTAAATATAAATATAATATAATTTTCATTTTTTTTAAAATACTTAAGGAAAAAAATAGTCATATATTAAGAAATATGACAAGTAAAATTGGTATTATAAATAACTGCGATTATACAAAGACTGTTAAAAAACTACGAGAATTTTTTGATTCAAAAGGATTTAATGAAGTTCATACACAAAGTAGATTAAGTATTCTTGCGGCATGCGAAGATCCTCGTACAATTTCTACATATAGTTACGCTGGTCAAGTTTGGCCTTTACCACAAACTGGTCAAATGTGGTTAGAATATGAACTATTATCAAATCCAAAAGCTAAAGGTTTTTATTGCGTAAGTACAAGTTATAGAAATGAACCCAATCCAGTTCCTGGAAGACATGACAAAATCTTTCCTATGTTTGAATTTGAAATGAAAGGTGATATGGAAGCAATGAAAAATTTAGAAGTAGAACTTCTAAATCATCTTGGTTTCGGTAAATTTTATGACAACAAAGAATATCCAGAAGGAGATTATATGGATATTGCTAGAAAATATGGTGTTAGAGAATTAGAACACGAACATGAAGCAAAACTCTATAAAGAGAATGGACCCGTATTTTTCTTAAAACATTTCCCAAATTATAGCTCTCCTTTTTGGAATATGAAACAAGCCCCGCATCCTGCATCGCAGCTGTCGCCAAGTCCAGGTGAAGATAATAATTACGGCGGATATGCAAAAAAAATTGATGTTATTATTAATGGTATTGAAACAATAGGTAGTGCACAAAGATCAACAGATAGAGAAGAAATGCGAAAACAATTTCACGAAATTAGTGATGGAAGTTATGCGAATATTTTATACAGTAATTTTACAAAAGAAAGAGTTGATAAAGAATTAGAAGAATTTTTAGAATTTAATTTTTTTGAAAGATCAGGTGGTGGTATTGGTTTAACTAGACTAATTAGAGTAATGAAAGAAGCTAAATTACTCTAATAATAATATATTATAAAGAGATGTCGTAAATATCTTTTCTAACATTTTATGTCTTTCTTTACTATTTTTTTTTGCAAAACACAAATTTATTAATAATTTTGTATTTTTTCTATGATTATTTCTATATAATGTATATATTGGTTTTGGTACTGCAAAATCTATAAAATTATATTCAAATAATTTATTTATAATTAAATTATTTTCTAAATATTTAATTTTTTGCATTGTTGAATAATAATTTTTAATATCATTTAATAATGCTTTCGGTTTTTCATATAATATTAAAGAATATATATAATCCACTATATCATCTGGAAGATATTTAGGTATTATCATAATATATAATACATATTATAAATCATTTGGATAACCAAAACCACTAGGTCCTATTACTCCAGGATTCCCTGTTTCGCCCTTATTACCACTTGGTACAGGTATTGTCAATTCTACTAAGTCATCTTCTATTATTTCATCAAGTGATGGATAATTATTTTCTGGATATTTCGCTAATATATTACCATTTTCATTTATAAATTTTAGTAATGGCATTTTGCATTTACATTCACCCCCTTGAGGTCCAATTGGTCCTCTATCACCGCGAGGACCTGGTGGACCTGAAATATATTGTATTTGTTCATTTAATGTTTTATCATCAGATGCAATAATAGCATCTTCATTATCGATTAAATTAACTTTTTGTTGTGCTTCTGGTATTGCTAATGTATTTGGTAATTCTGTAAATTTTTCCTCTTCTGTATAATTATTAATAATTATAATTAATATTACAGATATTATCATAATTAATAATATTAATAATATTATTTTAATCATTCTTATTAATAATTATTATTTTTTTTCAAATGTAAAAAAACCAAAAGGACTATTTATTATATATGCTGGATAATCATTTAAATTAATATAATAAATATTTGAATTTTTTATTATTTCATTTATATGTAAATAATTATTAATATAATAATATACATGTCTTGTATTATTTTTGAATTCAATTATTAAAAATTTTTTTTTATTATCATAAATAGTTTCAATATAATTATTATATAACATTATATTATCAAATGAAATATTTGTAATTATTTTTGGATTATTAAATACTTCTTTTTTTTCTAATGATTCTAAATAAGTTGATGTTTGTAAAACACGTGAATTATTTTTATTTAAATAAATATTATTATTATTTTTATTTAAAAATAAAATACTTTTTTTGGGTTTAATTTTGTTATTAAATTTCAAATAATTAAAACTAAATACATAATAAATATTAATTAATAATAATAAATATATGAATATCATAATATTAATAAATATATATTATTATTATTTTATATAATATTACATATGTTTAATAATATATATTATATAAAATATATTAAATACAATGATATATATTAACAAAACATCAGTAAAAGTTTTGAAAAATAATAACAATTTTTCTTGAATAATTTCAAATTTGTTATCAAAGTTATCTTTATATTCTAAATTATTAGTTGAATTAACTAAATTTAATCTTGTTACTCTATTATGATGTAATTTAATTAAGTTATATTTTTTAATAATTGGCGTCATTACAAAACCATATATGTTATAATTTATAAATAAAATAAATAAAATTAGTACTAAGTTTGTTCTAAACATAATATTAAAAATAAATAAATAATAAAATTATCATTTTTTAATTAGAATACGCTAAACCACCCATCCCAGATAATATTCTAAGGACATTATAATTAACTGCAAATATATTTATTAAACCAGATTTTTCTGTTGCAATTTGTAAATGTGCACTATCAATTCTAGACATATTTAAAGTTCCTGATGGTTGATGTTCTTCTGGTTTTAATGCAAAAGAATATAAATTAATACCTTTTTTATAATCACCTGGAGTATTCTCATGATGTTGATATGGTTGTACAATAGAAAAATATTCACCTTCTCTTTCGGTGAATCTTTCATTTCCATTTAATTGTAATTTTACTGCTTTTACAGGATTCTCACAATTATAATCAGTAGGTTCATAATCAATCATAATAGATTCATAATGATTATATTCATTATATTGATTATTAGAATAATTATTCCAATATGGTTTACTTGCACTTGCATTTTTTCTATAATGTGTATCTGCAGTTACACTTCCTGAAGCGACAGAATCAGGTTTTACGACCCATACAATTTCTTTACAAGGATGATTGAAATTTAATTTAACACCTTTTAAAGATGTTTGGCCCCCAGATGTAACACCAGATGTTATTCTTTCAGAACCTGTAAATTGTAATTGTTCAATTAAATATTCATGAGATAATTGTGCAAATCTTCTTCTTTCATCTGTGTCTAAGAAAATATAATCAACCCATAATTCAGAATCTTCTAATTCAATTGTTCTAGACGAATTATTTATATTTGAATTATCGTTTGACTGTCGCGTATCATTATCATAAGACCAATTTCCCGCAGTTGCATCAACCATATCACTAAATTGCGCATATTCAATATTAATTTTAACTTCATGATATTGTAACGCAATTAATGGTAAAGCCAATCCTACATTTCTGCAAAACCAAAACTCTAAAGGAACATATATAGTATATGATTCTCCACTAGGTAGTAATATTGAACTATTGCGTTTATTGCCTCCAACCATTTTATCATAACCATCTTTTTTGCCTGCAGGCATACTTAATTCATTCCATATATACATCCATTCAGAATAATGTTTATCTATGCGCTGACCACCAATTTCTAATTCAATATTTTTTAATAATCTTAAACCAAAATATGGCACTAAAGCACATGATTTAGATGCATCTCTATTTGTTATCTTACCTTTAAAATATATTCTATTTATTAAATCTCCATTTCTAGTAATCAAAACACTTACTCTAGAACCAATACTAGAAGTTCCATTAAAAGTTTGTTCAATAGATTCTATAGCAAAATTAGTATGTCGTCTATATACAACTTTGAAAAATGTAATTTGAGGATTACCAGTTAGATAAACATCTTGAGCACCATATGCTACTAATTGTAATAGACCGCCAGCCATATAATATCTTTATACTATAATAGGAGAAAAAAAATAGTCTTATATGAATTTAAATAATTTAATTACTATATGCAATACCACCCATACCGGATAATATTCTTAATACATTATAATTTATTGCATATATTGCAAAAACACTATTGTTATTATATTTTGTTGAATCATAATCAAGAGAAATGAAAGATGTATCAATACGAGACATGTTTAATGTACCGGATGGTTGATGTTCTTCCGGTTTTAATGCAAAAGAATATACATTTATACCTGTATTATTTGGTATATTTTCATGATGTTGGAATGGTTGTATCATATTGAAATACATTCCATCTCTTTGTGTAAATCTATCATTGCCATTTAATAATAATTTTGCATGCTGAACTGGATTTGCTGTTTTACTATTTGGTCCTAATAATTTTTTAATATCATCATAATCATATAGGTCCAATACATTTACTACAGTTTCATTATTTGTATAATTAAACCAATTTTCATTAGGTCTTTCGGTTTTATTACTTGTTATAGTCCATATTAATTCTTTAACTGGATGATTGAAATTTAGTCTTACTTTATTACTTAATGATTCAAATCCTGTAAATTGTAATTGTTCGATTAAATATTCATGTGATGTTTGTGCAAATTTTCTTCTTTCATCTGTATCTAAATATACATAATCTACCCACAAATGAGCAGATAAATCCATAATACTTGGTAATGAATTACCATCACCATTTGTACATTTTTTAGCATCTTCAAATTGAATATTAATTTTAACTTCATGATATTGTAGAGCGATTAAAGGTAAAGCTAAACCAACATTTCTACAAAACCAAAATTCTAAAGGTACATATAATGTATCTAATTCATTTGCACCAGATAATGTTCCAAAAGTTAAACCGTCTGTTACTGTTACTTCAGTAAATACATTACCATCCTTATCTTTAAGTGTGGTTTCAACACCTATCAAATTCGCTTCAAAAACACTAAGGTCAAGGTGAAAGGTATCTCCAGTTGTATATCCAGCACCACTTTTTTTAATTCTAACTACATTATCTTCTGCATTTTTAACCTCAACTTCTAATTGTAAACCAAAACCAGTACCTCCAAGTACTAATGGATTATAAATACCGGGTTTTACTGTTGTAAATCGAGTTACATTAAGAACAGGTGTTGTGCCTATTACTGTTTTATTACCTTTGCTTCCTGAACCACCAACCATTTTGAAATAACCTTCTTTTTTTGATACTGGCAATGATAATTCATTCCAGATATACATCCAATCCGAATAATGTTTGTCCATTTTTTGACCACCAATTTCAACTTCAGCATGCTTTACGACACGTAAACCAAAATAGGGGCATAAATTATTTGCAGACGATTTTATAACTAAATAAGCTCTCGATATTAAATCACCATTTCTAGCAATAGTACTAGTTACTCTACTGCCGTATCCAACAGTACCATTAAAAGTTTGTTGTATAGATTCTAGAGCGAAGTTTGTATGTCTTCTATAAACAACTTTAAAGAATGTTATTTGTGGATTACCAGTTAGATAAACATCTTGAGCACCATAAGCAACTAATTGTAATAAACCACCGCCCATATATTATATGTATCTTATACTATAATAATAGAAAAAAAAACAGAAAAAATATCTAGTTGGAGTAAGCAATGCCACCCATACCAGATAATATTCTTAATACGTTGTAATTTACAGCGAATATAGATACTTGTTTATCAGCAGTAGTGTCACCATAATATTGTAAGTCTAATACAGCAGTATCTATACGAGACATATTCAAACTTCCAGATGGTTGATGTTCTTCAGGTTTTAATGCAAAAGAATATACATTAATACCTGCATTATTTGGTACATTTTCGTGGTGTTGGTAAGGTTGAACTAAATTGAAATATCTACCATCTCTAGAATAGAATCGGTCATTGCCATTTAATATTAATTTACCTTGAGTTACACCATTAACGGCGATACCCGATGGACCTAATGATGTACAAAGAGAAGCATAACTATTACCAGCATTGCTAGAATCGCTAACAGTAGTCTGGGTAGATGTATAGTTGAACCAATTATTATTGGGAACGTTAGCGGCGGCGCTGGCGACTGTGGTCTGGTCAGGGTCATGCACAACCCATACTAATTCTTTAACAGGATGGTTGAAATTTAATTTGATTTTGTTAGAAGCGGATTCACGACCAGTGAATTGTAATTGTTCAATTAAATATTCATGAGAAGATTGAGCGAATTTTCTTCTTTCATCAGTATCTAAATAGATATAATCTACCCATAAAGCAG
>Ga0209534_10005236_pt1 | contig 11574 bp, 13 predicted proteins | sample COG_07_FD_184751 | JGI IMG/M metagenome (GOLD analysis project Ga0209534, IMG submission 184751) | Pelagic Microbial community sample from North Sea - COGITO 998_met_07 (SPAdes) (version 2) | ecosystem: Environmental > Aquatic > Marine > Neritic zone/Coastal water | place: Helgoland, sampling... | reverse complement strand
TGATCTGGCTTGGCAAGCTTGCCGATATGATGCGGCTAGAAAAGCTGGCCATTTTCATTCTTGGCAGCCTATGTGTGGCGGCCATTTTATTAAGTCAGATTTCATCATTATGGATGCTTGTTGGCGGGCTATATTTGCTGCGAATGTTTGGTCAAGGCATGATGACGCATGTCTACACAACCGCCATGGCACGGCGCTATGTTGTGACGCGTGGCCGCGCCATTTCAATTGCCCAGCTTGGCCACACGCTTAGCGAATCCATTGGACCGGCAAGCATTGTTGCGCTTCAGGCCATTTTTGACTGGCGAAGCCTATGGATTGGCCTGCCATTGATTGCCTTTTTAACGTTAGCACCTTTTCTAAGGCTTTTGACACAGCGCACCCGTTTACAAGATGGCGAAGGGCTTGATGGCCTTAGTGCAAATCAGCCAATGCCCGATCTTGCCTTTGGCGGTAGAAAACAATGGCGGCGCAATGAGGTTTTGCGCGATCCGGCCTTCTGGCTTGGTTTCATCTGGCTTGCCGCAGTGCCATCTTTTGTTTTGACCGGCCTGTTGTTTCATCAAATCTATTTGGCCGAAGCCAAGGGTGTTGCCCTGTCAACATGGACGGCGAGTTATGTTCTTTATGCCGTTTTTGCGGTGATTGGCAGCCTGACCATCGGCCAGCTGATTGACCGGTTTTCAGCGCGCCGCATTGCCGCGCATACGCTTTTGCCAAACACCTTGGCCTGTCTTGCGCTCTGGCTTGGATCAGCTGAAATTGGCGTGCCGTTATTTTTCATTCTTTTTGGTTTGGCCGTTGGCATGCCGCACACCACCAATGCCGCCCTGATCGCCGAGGTATATGGCACCCGCTATATGGGCGAAATCAAAGCGCTGTTCATGCCGGTTGGTGTTTTTGCATCGGCCTTGTCACCAATGTTAATGGGGTGGATGATTGATGCTGGCTTGGGGTTGGACGCCTTGCTTGGGATGAATATCACGCTTGCTTTTGGCGCGCAGATTATGGCCATGCTTGTCTTGCATTTTCGGAGAGCTTTGTGAATGATAACCTTATGAAACTCCGCATTTTGACAATCATATTTGCCTTTGCTATTAGCTTTTTCATGGGCTTTGCCTTGCCAAATCCAGCCGCAGCGACAAGCCAAGGATTTGCCATTGATGGCGAAGAATGGCCAGGGTTCTGGTTTGTTTGTGAATTTTCCCAACGTCAGCGCGCACCTGATGATGGCTGCAAGATGTTTGATGATGAGGGGTTTCAACTTGCCGAAGGCCGGCTTCGCTATATCCGCATGCTTGGCTCGACCGAAACCGCCTGCCGTGGCAATAAAAAGGGTCAGTGCTTTTCGGCAAGCATGCCAAACATTCGCATTTCACGAACCGATCGTGGCAAGCTCAGCCTTGGTGACAAGCAATTCAAGGTTCGCTATTTTGGCTGCACACAGATTTACTATTTTGCCGACACGCCAACTTACCGCGAAATATGGCCTGACAAGAAACGTTGTTTTTGGGCCAGCAAGCGCCGCTTTTACATTGCCCCTTATCTAGGTAGCGTAACCATCACCGATTAGATGCGTTACCGCCTGTAGTTCTGCGAGCCCGATCAATGACAATGACATATGATGAATTGCCGATTTGCCATCCTGATACCGGATTTATTTCGGTTGCTGGCGATGAGGCTTGTGCTTTTTTGCAATCGATCATCACGGCAAATGTTGAAACATTGCCAATTGGCGCGTGTCGTCCATCGGCGCTGTTAACCCCGCAAGGCCGCGTGCTGATTGACATGATGGTTTACCGGCCCGCATTGGATCGATTTTTGATACGAAGCGATATGGCACGGCGCGATGATCTGTTTATCCGACTTCGCCGCTATCGGTTGCGGCGACCCATTGATCTGGCGATTGAGCCTGATATCAGGCTTGTTCTGTTGCTTGGCAATCAGGAAGCTGAAACAATGGTCATCCCGATGATTATGTCCTGCAGTGATCCACGAAGCCCACAACTTGGCAGCCATTGTCTGGTCGAAGCATGCCATCTGCCAGCGCAAATGGGCGCTATTGATCGCTGGCATGCAAACCGCATTGCCGCCGGCGTTCCCGAAGGATCGGTTGATTTGACCCCTGAACGCGCCTTGATGCTTGAGGCAGGCCTTGACCGGCTTGGTGCAGTTGATTTTGAAAAAGGCTGTTATGTTGGTCAGGAAGTGACCGCACGCACGCATTATCGCGGGCTGGTCAAACGCCGCCTTGTACCGCTAACCATCGCTGGCGATCCACCAGCCATTGATAGCGATATCATGTGGCAGGGCACCGTCATTGGCAAAAGCAAAACCGCAGCCGCATTAACCGTCCCGATCACCGGCGCGCATGGGCAGGCGGACGCAAAATCAATTTGCCTGGCACTTTTGAAACTAAGTGACCTTCATGATATTCTTGATGCACCTGCCGATGATGATAGCCCAACGACGAATGACCCGACAACCAATGGCATAATAATCAATGGCCATGCCGCCAGATTGGCGCTGGCTGATTGGATGCAGCCATTGCCACGCCAAGCCAAGTCCAAAGGATAAGTCACAAAAGGGTTAAGCCATAAAAGGCTTAGTTTAAAAAGGCCTAATCATCCCTGCCAAATAGGGCAATGGCTGCCGACTTAACCTTGTTTTTTTCAGCAATCAGCGATTCAACATGCGTGATTTCGGCCTGCATCGCCGCGACATAGGCCTGTAAATCCTCGATGTTCCAGCGTTGCTTATCGGCTGGTAATCCACCTGGCTTTAACCGATCTAATTCATCATCCATGACCTGCTCCTGCTTGTCATCGCCTTTTTCATGGCCTTTTTGATGGCTGTTTTCCGCCTAATTTGCACTTTTTCAACGCTTCAGGAAAGGCAGCCTTTGCAATATTACGCAATCCCCCTTATAAAGGGGTACGTTTTCTCTTAATCTCAATGAATGAAACGCACCTGGCTCGCCCAATAATTTCACGGAGTGCGCCGGGGCGGCAATAGGTAAGACATATGACACAACTATTGATGCCAAAAGCCACCGCCGTATGGCTGATTGATAACACCGCGCTGTCTTTTGACCAGATTGGTGCCTTTTGTAATCTTCATCCGCTTGAGGTTCAGTCGATTGCTGATGGCGAAGCTGGCGTTGGCATTCAAGGTTATGATCCGATTTTGAACGGTCAATTGACCCGCGCCGAGCTTGATCGTTGCGAAGCTGATCATACAGCGGTTCTGGTTCTGGCATCATCGCATCTGCCAACACCGAATCGGCGCACCAAAGGCCCACGCTATGTGCCAGTGGCACGCCGTGGCGACAAGCCTGACGCCATCATGTGGCTTGTTAAGCACCATTCTGAATTGAAAGATTCGCAAATCATCAAATTGATTGGCACAACCAAAGAAACCATCGCCAAGATTCGCGACCGGTCACATTGGAACATTGCCAATATCACAGCAAAACATCCGGCAATGCTTGGCCTTTGCCGGCAAGATGATCTGAACGCTGCCATTGAAAAGGCTGGCGGATCAACACAGACCGAAGAACAGGTCTCAAACATGTCCGAATTACCATAAGGCAACCAGATCGGAACATGGCGCGAAGGAGCGGTATGTGGATAAAGACTCCGACGACCTACAACCCAATATTCAAAATCAGATCGCCCTGATGGAAAGCGAACATCGCGATCTTGATTCTGTAATTGAACGGCTTGGCGAGGTTTTGCCTTTTGATCAGCTAAAGCTGCAAAGGCTGAAAAAGCGCAAACTTGTGTTGAAGGATGAAATGGCCAGATTACGAAGCCGGATTTTGCCAGATATCATTGCCTGATGGTGATAAATCAAGCAGACTGACGATCGTGGATAGTACCAGCCTGCAATCATCTGACCTATTCCAGCCATTCCAAGACGTGATCATTTTAAGACGTAAATCGAGAATTCCATGACCGAAAAATCATCGCTAGCTCGCATTGCCATCTGTATGGGAAGCCAGTCTGACTGGTCAACCATGAAAGCCGCTGCTGATATTCTTGATCAGTTTGGCACGGCGCATGAGGTGAAAATCATTTCGGCACATCGCACACCCGCACGTTTAACCAAATTTGCCGGAACCGCGTATAAAAACGGCTTTGGCGTGATCATTGCTGGTGCTGGCGGTGCGGCACATTTACCCGGGATGATTGCGGCTCATACGCATTTGCCGGTTCTCGGTGTTCCGGTTGAATCGGCAGCGCTGAAAGGCATGGATTCGCTATTATCAATCGTGCAAATGCCTGCTGGCGTTCCGGTCGGCACCCTCGCCATTGGCGTTGCTGGCGCGAAAAATGCGGCGTTGCTAGCCGTGCAGATTCTGGCTTTGTCCGATGCTGATCTTGGCCAAAGAATTATCGCATGGCGGCAAAGCCAGACCGACAATGTTGCCGAAGCGCCGGAATAATCCATTGCCATACGCACCGCAAAAAACCATCGGCATTCTTGGCAGCGGACAGCTTGGCCGGATGCTGGTGATTGCTTCCAGCCAGCTTGGCTTTCGAACTCATATATTTTCCCCTGACGCCACAAACAGCCCTGCTGGTGATATAGCACATGACTGTACCGAGGCTGGCTATGATGATTTGGAGGCGCTTGCCGCTTTTGCCAGCAAGATTGACGCGGTTACCAGTGAATTTGAAAATGTGCCGGCTAGCGCAATGGCCTTTCTGGCCAAACATTGTCTTGCCAGCCCGGGCGAAGCCGCGCTTCATACCGCTCAGCACCGCATTCGCGAAAAGACCCTTGCTCGCGATCTTGGCATTGAAACGCCCTCTTTCTGGCACATCAGCAATGCCGCCGATCTGCATCAAGCAATGGCCGAATTAGGTGGGGATGGGGTGCTAAAAACCTGCCAGCTTGGCTATGATGGCAAGGGCCAAATCCGGCTTTCCCAACATGATGATCTTGACGCTGGTTTTGCCGCGCTTGCCACAAATGATGCCATTCTTGAAGAAATGGTGGCTTTTCGTGCCGAAGCAAGCTTTCTGATTGCTCGCGCCGCCGATGGCAGCATCGCGCATTTTCCGGCAAGTCTGAATGAACATAAAAACGGTATTCTAGCCCGATCCATAGCACCGGCCGACCTGCCAGCAGCGGTAATTGACGCTGGTCAAAATGCCATTCAAAAGCTGGCCGAGGCGCTTGATGTTACTGGTCTTTTGGCATTGGAAACTTTTGTCACTGACGATCATCGTCTTTTATTCAATGAAATAGCACCGCGACCGCATAATTCATTCCACTGGACCATCGAAGGCTGCGCCAATAGTCAATTTACCCAATTGATCCGCGCTGTTGCCGGCATGCCTTTGGGAAGCACCAATTGCTATGGACAATGGCAAATGGATAATCTTCTTGGTGAGGATATGACCCGCCTTGACACGCTTGCCAGCACAAGCGGGTTGCATCTTCATCTCTATGGCAAAGCCGAGGCCAAACCGGGTCGCAAAATGGGCCATACAAATCGGCAAATCAAACCGGTCTAATCACGCCAGAATAAGCCTGCCCAAGTAAATATGCCCGAATAAGCGCATCCAAAAAGGCCACTTTTTATGTCTTGCCAAGGCTGGTCAGGTCGAATGGCGTTGCCTGATACAGGTCATTGATCCAATTGGCCATCAGCAAAAAGGCGAAAGGCCGCCAGTTATTGATTGGCGGCAGCGTGGGATCATCATTTGGATAATAATTTTCTGGTAAAGCCGTCTTTAGCCCCGCGGCAACATCGCGCTGATATTCATCACCAAGCGTTGTGGCATCATATTCAAGATGATTAAACACAAACAGATCACCGGTTACCGAATCACGAACCATACCGGCACCGCATAACCCGCCTTCGGCCAGAACATCCAGTCCTGCCGCCGCCAAATCTTCGCTGCGATTCATCGTATAACGTGACGCTGGCATCGGAAACCGGTCGGTAAAACCATTCATCAACCGGCCCGAAACATCACTTAACCCATGTTCGAAAATGCCGAAAAGCTTTGCCCCAATTTCATATTTTGGCACTTGGTGAAAATGCCATAACAGCGCTTGCGCGCCCCAGCAAATACCAAGCCTGCGGAAACAATGGGTGCGCGACCATTCCATGATTTCGGCCAATTCAGACCAATAGGTCACATCCTCGAATGGCAAGGTTTCAACCGGCGCTCCGGTGACAATCAGCGCATCAAAATAATCATCCCGCACATCATCAAGCTGTCTGTAAAACCGGCGTAAATAGCCCGGTTCCGTATTACGCGGCGTATAGCTTGCCGTTGTCATCAATATCATTTCGACTTGAAGCGGCGAATTGCCAAATAATCTGGCGAATTGGATTTCGGTGTCGCGCTTTTTTGGCATCAAATTAAGCAACAACAACCGCAACGGCCGGATATCCTGACTGACGGCCTGCTGTTGCGGAATGATATCAACAGCTTCGGCATGCAGCGCTTCAAGCGCGGGCAGATTATCAGGTACTCTAATTGGCATCGAGGCTCCTCTTGGCAATCACCACCCGATGGCGCTGATCTACAATCTCGCGGCGGTCATAACCACCCTTATCCTCGCGTTATAACGGTTTTCTTGGCAATGTCCAATGCGCGGCGGGCACGGCCTTGAAGCATGGTTATCTCCACCCCATCACGATGCCGTCTGATCCTGCCCATCTAACCGGAATGGCTAGCGTGAATGGCGTTTGGCCAAACCTTGCATCAAGCTGTTGGCAATCCGCTCACCAGCCGAAATGACGGAACGCACCGGTTTGGTGATTTTGGGAATGCGGGCAATATCGGCAAGCCGCCGATCAAGAAAATCAACGGTTCCATCAAGATTGCCACTATTATCAGCAAGCCATGCCAGCACCGTCGCGCTGTAAACCGCGGCAAGTGACCCGCGCTTTGTATAAAAGGAAAAGCTGGTGTCGCGTTGCCCTGCGGCGCGCCACATGGAATCAACCGTTTCATAAAGAAGCTTGGCCGATAATTTGGCATTGGCAGGCATCGCCAGAAGGCTAAGCGCACGGCGAACCGCATCTTTATCAGGCTGGGCAATTTCAAGACGCAACAGCACCAGCGCCCGAATCGTCAAATGCACTTTTTCCGGACGCTCAGGAAGCGCCAGAAACGCTTCAACCATTGATTGATCTGCCAAGCGTGAATGAAGCGCAATCGCATCGATTGCGCCGCGCGGAAAAGCAGTATGAACCGCCGCCGCATCATAATCCAAATCAGCTGCGCCAGCGATAAGCGCTGCCTCGCCCCAACCGTCAAACGGCACATGAAGCATTGATGCCCGCAGAATCGCAACGGCGTCGGGATCAGGCTGGAACTGTTCATCAAGCATCGGTGATGTCCTTCAAAAAATCATGCCACAAGGTGCTTGGCCGGTCAAAACCAGCCCTGACTTTGCATTATATAATCATATTTCCGGCCAATGCCACCCCGCCGCCGCCGCAATGACGGTTTAATGTTTGCAACTTGCGAACTGCTATGATAAACAACCGGCTCCTCAAAACGGATTATCAGATATCTTTAGAAGGGATGTGAAAGACGTGTTCGTCACCGTTAGAGACAATAATGTTGACCAGGCACTGCGTGTTCTTAAAAAGAAAATGCAGCGCGAGGGTGTGTTCCGCGAAATGAAAAATCGCCGGTCCTTTGAAAAGCCATCCGAGCGCCGCGCGCGTGAGACTGCCGAGTCAACCCGTCGGGTGCGCAAGTTAATGCGTAAACGCTTGGAACGCGAAGGCTATTAGATCAAGCTAGCTTGATCAGGCCTAACAACATGAAAACCGCCAACCAATTGGCGGTTTTTTCATATGTGCTGAAGCCATTTGATCCCCCCTACTATTTGGCAGAACCCGCGGTTTTGGCTTGCATAGTCTTAACCGATCAGCGAAAACAGGAATGCTTAAATACAGGTTGATATGCATAATGGAATTGACAAGATGATAATTGGTGCTCCAAAAGAAATTGCTGCTGATGAAAAACGCGTCGCCATGACGCCCGACAGCGCTTCACAATTACAAAAGCTTGGTTATAACTGTCTTGTTCAGTCAGGCGCTGGCCTGCATGCCGGTTTTTCCGATGCGGCTTATGAAGAAGCTGGCGTCAAAATCGCCAAAACCGCTGAAGAATTATGGAAAACCGCCGATATCATCAGCAAGGTTCGCCCACCAGAGGCAGATGAAGTCAAATTCCTGAAAAAAGGGAAGTTGTTGATATCATTCTTTTATCCGGCACAAAACACTGACCAGATGGCGCTGATTGCGAAACAAGATGCCAATGTCATTGCCATGGATATGGTTCCCAGAATCAGCCGCGCGCAGAAAATGGATGCGCTATCGTCAATGGCAAACATTGCCGGATACCGTTCGGTAATCGAAGCCGGTAACAATTTTGGCCGTTTTTTCACGGGCCAAATTACCGCCGCTGGCAAAGTGCCGCCTGCCAAGGTTTTGGTTGTTGGCGCTGGCGTGGCTGGCTTGGCCGCGATTGGCACCGCCACGTCGCTTGGCGCAATCACCCTCGCCTTTGATGTGCGGCCAGAAGTTGCTGAACAAATCGAATCAATGGGCGCCGAATTTGTCTATCTTGATTTCGAAGAGACCCAGCAGGATGGCGCAGCAACCGGCGGTTATGCAGCCCCATCAAGCCCTGAGTTCCGTGAAAAGCAGCTGGAGAAATTCCGCGAATTAGCACCTGAAATTGATATTGTTATCACCACGGCGTTGATCCCTGGCAGAGACGCACCAAAGCTATGGCTTGCGGATATGGTTGCTGACATGAAGCCCGGCTCTGTCATTGTTGATTTGGCGGCCGAGCGTGGCGGCAATTGCGATCTTACCGTTCCCAATGAAAAGATTATCACTGACAACGGCGTGACAATCGTTGGTTACACCGATTTTCCAAGCCGCATGGCAGCTCAATCCTCGACCCTTTATTCAACAAATATTCGCCATATGATGGCTGATCTGACACCCAAAAAAGACGGTCAGATTGTGCATAATATGGAAGATGATGTGATCCGCGGTGCAACCGCCACATTTGATGGATCGGTTACATTCCCCCCACCGCCGCCAAAAATTCAGGCAATTGCTGCAAAGCCAAAAGAAAAAATACCCGAGCGCACCGCCGAGGAAATTGGTGCTGATGAGATTGCAGCGTTCAAGCAAACGACCAAAAATCAGGTTATGCTCTTGACAATTGGTGGCGCGGCTTTGCTGGCAGTTGGTGCATATGCACCCGCCAGCTTCATGCAGCATTTCATTGTCTTTGTTCTGTCAGTGTTTGTCGGGTTCCAAGTGATCTGGAACGTCAGTCATTCACTGCATACACCATTGATGGCGATCACGAATGCGATTTCATCAATCATCATTCTTGGGGCTATTCTGCAGATCGGTTCAAGCAGCTTTCTGGTGACCGTGCTTGCAGGCATTTCCATATTCTTTGCTGGAATTAATATTTTCGGTGGCTTCCTCGTAACACGTCGCATGCTTGCCATGTTCCAGAAATCTTAAGGAGACCAGAACGATGGATCTAGGTTTCACCACTGCTGTTTATGTTGTCGCCGCTATTCTTTTCATCCTTTCGCTTGGCGGGCTGTCGGGTCAGGAAAGCGCAAAACGCGCCGTTTGGTATGGAATTGTTGGTATGGGGCTGGCGGTCTTGGCGACCATCATTGGCCCGGGGGCTGGCCTATGGCAGCTAACAGCTATTTTGATCGCAATTGGCGGACTGATTGGCTATCAGCTTGCGTCAAAAGTTGAAATGACCCAGATGCCGGAACTAGTTGCGGGTATGCACGCACTGGTTGGTCTGGCTGCCGTCTTTGTCGGGTTTAACGCGCATTTTGAACTTGCCAACGTCCTAACCATGGATGACACGACAAAGAAAGCGCTTGAGGGGTTTGCAGCATTGCTGGCAAAGAAATCAGGTGCCGAGATTAATATTTTGCGTGTTGAGGCATCGCTTGGCATCTGGATTGGTGCCGTTACCTTTACCGGCTCGGTGATTGCTTATGGCAAGCTATCTGGAAAAGTTACATCAGCCGCAACAAAGCTTCCCGGCGGGCATCTATTGAATGCCACGGCGGCGATATCATCATTGGCCTGCCTTGGCTGGTATCTTTCAAGCGGTGCGTTACTGCCGCTGGTTATTCTGACGATCCTAGCCCTTTTCATCGGCTATCACTTGATCATGGGTATTGGTGGTGCTGATATGCCGGTGGTTGTATCAATGCTGAATTCTTATTCGGGTTGGGCAGCGGCCGCGATTGGCTTTAGCCTTGGCAATGATCTGCTGATCGTTGTTGGTGCGCTTGTTGGCTCGTCAGGTGCGATCCTATCCTACATCATGTGTAAGGCCATGAACCGATCGTTCGTCAGTGTTATCCTTGGCGGGTTTGGCGGCACGGCTGGCCCGCAGATGGAAGTTGAAGGCGAGCAGATTGCGATTGATGCCGATGGTGTTGCAGCAGCGCTTGAAGATGCCGAAAGCATTGTCATCATCCCGGGTTACGGCATGGCAGTGGCGCAGGCACAGCAAAATGTTGCAGAACTTACCAGACGGCTTCGGGCGAAAGGTAAAACTGTGCGCTTTGCAATTCATCCCGTTGCTGGCCGGCTTCCCGGGCATATGAACGTGCTATTAGCCGAAGCCAAAGTGCCCTATGACATCGTCCTTGAGATGGATGAAATCAATGATGATTTTCCAAGCACCGATGTTGCCATCGTGATTGGTTCAAACGATATTGTGAACCCAGCAGCACAAGACGATCCGAACAGCCCGATTGCCGGCATGCCTGTTTTGGAATGTTGGAAGGCAAAACAGGTTTTCGTGTCAAAGCGCGGCCAAGGCACCGGATATTCGGGCATTGAAAATCCACTATTTTTCAAAGAAAACACCCGCATGTTCTATGGTGATGCCAAAGCGTCACTTGACCAGCTATTAGTGGTTATTTCGGGTCATTGACCCATTGCCATATAACCGCCTAACAAAAAGGCAGCCTTGATTGAACGGGCTGCCTTTTTCTTGGTCTGTTTTCGGCGGGTCACGCTTATCCAGCGCCCGATCTAGCCGGTATAGGGTGCAATCAAATTATCAGGAAGTCCGACTTTGGTTGCGGCCGCGCGTTGCCGTTCGGCAAGCGCATCAACCGAGAAATCATCAATCAGCTCATGGAATAATTCATGCCAATTCACTTCAGCACCAAGATGCATGAAGACTGATCCAAGCCCAACAGCCGCCCGATCAGTCAGCACAAATTCACGCGGCGGCTTGATCCCACCAATTCGTTTCAACTCGGTATGAACCTTGGCAGCCAGATCACGTCCCGCCTTGCCACCCCGCATTTGCTGGATAGGGCGAACCCGATTTTCAAGAAGCGGGGCATAGATAAATTCGGCCCACATATTCAAAACATCAATGGCTTCATTATCAAGCCCGACAAAGCCCCAGCGTTCATAGGCATCGACGGCCTGATCACGGTTATTATCGCGAAGCGCCTTATAAAGTTCGATCACACCAGCGACAAATTGCGGCCGGAACAGGCGGATTG
>Ga0209534_10005232_pt1 | contig 11578 bp, 8 predicted proteins | sample COG_07_FD_184751 | JGI IMG/M metagenome (GOLD analysis project Ga0209534, IMG submission 184751) | Pelagic Microbial community sample from North Sea - COGITO 998_met_07 (SPAdes) (version 2) | ecosystem: Environmental > Aquatic > Marine > Neritic zone/Coastal water | place: Helgoland, sampling... | reverse complement strand
AATGCTTCAGGTAGTTATATATCATACACACCACCATTAAGAAAACAAGATAATACACCTTCAGGTTTCTTATCCCCAGAATATCCAATAGCTAAATTGGAAATTTCACCGGATGAAGTACTTCGTGACCTAAGGGATAAAAAACTAATAGAGTAACATATTTATAACATATAATAATAAACACAAATGGGATATTTAAACAATTCAGTAATAACAGTTGATGCTATCTTAACAACAAAAGGTAGAGAATTGTTAGCAGCTAACGATGGTTCTTTTAGAATTACACAATTTGCATTAGCAGATGATGAAATAGATTATACACTTTATAATCCAACACACGCCTCTGGTTCTGCATTCTATGGTGAAGCTATAGATGGAATGCCTCTATTAGAAGCATTTCCTCTTGAATCACAAATAATGAAGTATAAATTAACAACATTACCAAGAGGTACTTCAAAACTCCCAGTATTAAATATAGGGTATAGTGCAATTACCTTACAACAAGGTGCTACTTTAGCTATTACCCCTCAAACTTTAAATTACTTAGGCAATGACCAAGTGTTTGAAACTGCGGGTTACAGTGTAACTATTGCAGATATTAGATTATTAAATACATTTGAAGCAACGGGTATCAATACAGCGGCCGCTACAAATGCTAATATCAATTCTACAACAACTATTGGTACAAATGTTTCCTCAACAATTACAGGTACACAAGTCTCATTAAGAGCTACAACTGTAAATACATTGTTCGGGTCTAATTCAACTTTAGTTAGTACATTAACTGTAGTAGGATTAGATAGTGGAGCAAGAATAACAGTTCCAATTACAATAACTAAATCAACAACATAATATATAAAACATGGGATTTAAACGATTAGAAGCAGATGATTTTGTAGTAAGTGCACAAGCACAAACTTCAACCTGTTGGACAAATAATGCACCTACTTTAACTACATACTTTACCCAATCAAACCAGGTAAATGGTGCATCAGGGGTTTATTATACAACGGTATTTAACGAAAACCCAACGGGTTCAAATTCACAAGCTCAATTTGAAATAGCCTATGGTAATGCACTTGGAGGTGGTTCTTTAGCTTATAATGAAAATGTTGCTCCTGGTGTTTCACCAGCTTCAACAATTTATGGTCAGTATAGAACATTAGTATTAGAAGATGAAAATTCTTCATTCGTATTTGGAGGAGTTACTGGAAGTTCAATTTATGCTTTAAGTATAGAAAGAGCAAGATACAAACAATCACTATTCCCAGGTTCTATGAATCTAGTATTAGGTGGGCGTGTTGGTAACCCATCAGTAACAAATACTCTACAGTTAACTGATAACTCAAACATGGTAAATATACCTACATATTATGGTACAACCAGAGCATATGAGGTAATTAGTGGTTCAAACGGATATGCTTATAATTCAGGTTCAGGAGGAAATGGGTATACAGCAGCAAATGGTTCATATGGTTTATTCTTACCAGATATTGGGACAATCCTTCTAAATGGTGACGCTTTAGATTTAAATAGTAACGAGGGGATAAACTTAAACACTGATACAGATTCAAATTCACCTGGTAATAACCCAGCAAGGATATTTCAAGCTTTTCTAACTGGATCACAATTTGGATTAAATTCTGAGGAAACAATTACTTCAGATTTTATATTTGTTAGAACTAGAAACAGTGAATTTAACTATTCAGAAAACCCTTCATATATTTCAGGATCAACTGGTGAAGTTATTTATGATTATTTTATCAACAACCCACAAACATATATTACAACAGTAGGTATGTATAATGATAGTAATGAACTATTAGCAGTAGCAAAATTATCAAAACCTCTTAACAAAGATTTTACAAAAGAATCTTTAATTAGAGTTAAACTAGATTTCTAAAAATGGATGGCGGCGTACAAAACATTAAACTCACAAGATATAATTATCTCACCATTAGAGATAACTAAGGGCTTTACTTTTGAAGGAAACGCCCTGACTGCATCTGATGTGGGTATTGATCGTTTTTTAGGAAATAAATTTTCTAGCACTGTAACAGGATATGTAACAGAAATAACCGAATCTAATGTATACTATTCGGCCCAACAATTATATTATGCTAATTACATCTCTAGTAGTAATGGAGAAGTACAAATAGCTAACACACAATCTATAAACATTGATGGTACTACTACAGGTAGAATAGCATCAAACGCCTTTAATAATTACGAACAAACAGACTTATCACCAGAAAAATACTGGCCTACTAGTTCTTATACTACTTATACTAGTAATGGGGGTAACTATGGTGAATCTAGATATGGTGAAAGTAATTATGGTTTAGTAGTATACGAACCCTTTATTGGAGTACTTTCTGTACCTAAAGCAATGTTCGGTGATTATATTCAACCAAATTCCTTAAAAATTACTACTGATAGTGGGAGTTATTTTGATGATGGTGAAGGTAGACTCCAAATGAATGTCCCAACCAGTTATAAAACAATAGTAGTAGGTAACGTCATATACGAACATGGTATGGTAATATTTACTGGAGGTGATAGAAAAACAGGGACAGGAAACTTTTCTGAGTATGGAGATTCAGAATATGGTGCTGGGTTTTATGGTGGAAGAACTGTGGGAAACAACGATGTTGAAAATTTTGTAGATACTGTTAATATAACTATGTCTTTCTCATCTTCTTTTTCTATTTATGAGACACAATACAAATGTACGTTAGGGGAAAGTGAATTTAATTATACATTAAATCCTACAACAATAACTGGGTCAAGTAATGATGGGTCTGTATATCCTTATGTAACAGGATCATATTTTTCTCCATATGTTACTACAGTAGGGTTATATAATAATAATAATGATTTAGTAGCTATTGGTAAATTAGCACAACCGCTTCCAACCTCTAGAACTACTGACACAACAATTTTAGTAAATATTGACAGACAATAAAACTTTATATATTTATAACAAAATATTAAACCTTAATACCAATGGCAAATACTTTATCCAATAACGGAATACAAACCGGGCAAACAATTGAAGCACTACAAGTCTCACAATCTGTAGATGCCTTTACAGGAGCTGAAGCTTATGATATAAAACTATCAGGATCCTTAACACTTACAGGTTCTCTGTTTACAACAGGATCTGTAACATTCAAACAAGTAGAAGAAAATAAAACCGATACAGCATACGGTATTGTATTAATTGATCCAGATGGTTTACTATACTCAGGAAGTAGTAGTGGATTATCAGGAGATAAAGGTGCAGAAGGTGCTCAAGGTTCAACTGGGTTTGGTGATAAAGGTGAAAAAGGTGCAACAGGACAAAATGGTGAAAAAGGTGCTCAAGGTGCTTTAGGTACTATTGGTGATAAAGGTGAATTAGGTGAAAAAGGTGAACTAGGTGGACAAGGAACAACTGGTGATAAAGGTGAAATAGGAACACAAGGAACCGATGGTGAAAAAGGCCAAATAGGAGAAAAAGGAGAAACTGGAACACAAGGTTCAATTGGGACAGTAGGTGATAAAGGTGAATCTGGGACACAAGGTGAAACTGGAGCTGGTGAAAAAGGTGAATCTGGAGTAGGTGATAAAGGAGCCCAAGGTGAAATAGGTACAGGAACACAAGGAGAAAAAGGAGAAAAAGGCCAACAAGGTGTAGGTGGAGAAAAAGGAGAAACTGGAACACAAGGTACTATTGGTGAAAAAGGTGAATTCGGTGAAAAAGGTGAATTTGGTACTCAAGGAACAGATGGTGAAAAAGGCCAAACTGGAGCTGGTGAAAAAGGTGAAGGTGGAGAAAAAGGAGAAACTGGAACACAAGGTGAAACTGGTGAGAAAGGTGAATTTGGAGAAAAAGGATTACAAGGTGAAATAGGATCAGGAGAAAAAGGCCAACAAGGTGTAGGTGGAGAAAAAGGTGAAACTGGTACTCAAGGTGAAACTGGAGAAAAAGGCGAAACCGGCTTACAAGGTGAAACTGGAGAAAAAGGTGAATTCGGAGATAAAGGTGAATTCGGAGATAAAGGAGTACAAGGTACAACTGGAACAGGTGAAAAAGGTGCCGATGGTTCAGGTGGTGGAACTAGCTACAATAATGAAATATCATTCCAAGCAGCTCAAGATGGATCTAATTATGAATTACATCTAACATCAACAGGTAATGTATATTCAGGAATATCATGGAGTAGATCATCTACAACAATAACAATAACATCCCCAGCACATGGTTTATCAACTGGTGATTATGTAGTACTTAGAAATATGAGTTCAGATTATACTTATGTTTCAATTACAAGTACAGGAACTAATACATTTACAGCAACTGTAGGCGATTCCGGTCTTAATAGTGGTACCGAAGGTGCTTATATACCAGCTCCTACAGCAACAGTTACAAACTCAAGTGGTGATGTTACAGCAATATTATTAGCAGCCCCATCAGTAGGTAATATCAGAGTTAATGCAATTCAATTATATGCAGATGAACAATTATCAGGATTAACACTAACTGTACCTAGTAGTTTAAATAATGGAAATGGGTTTAGTGATAAACAACAAATTATACCAGTAGTAGGGTCAGCAATAGGTGTATCTGGAACAGGAACATCAGGAGGTATAACACCTGCATTCGAGTATAACTTAGGTACTAACATAAATAGAATAAATGTAACAGGAATTGACAACGGTACACCAATAATATTAAGTGTTAAATTATAGTAAATAAAAAAAAAATTAAACTATGGCTAAGCCTACATTAGAATTTGCTTCGATAAATTTATCAAGTGCTAAAATATACACAACAAGTTCTAACTTAAAAAATTCATTTATTAGAGTTGGTGTAACTTATACAGTAGACTCTGATCAAGCAACAGTAGTTGGAGATAAGGTAGGATTTTTAGGATCAGGTTCAATAGAACCTGGAATGATGTTAAGATCTTCAGGTGAATATACAGAACCTACAAGAATAACAGCATATAATCCAAGTACAAAAGTTATAACTTTAGAATCAACATCAGCCGCTTCAAATGTAGATCAATTTACATTTATTACCCCCCCAGCAGGATGGATTTATGTAGCTACATCATCATTTGCTAAACCAGGAGGTAGTAATATTAACCCACCTCAAGATTTTAGATCAATAACAGGTAGTGAAGATGCAGAATATGTAGCAGGAGATTTAAAATGGGGTATTATTGGACAACTTGAAGCAACTTCAAGTGCAGGAACAGGGCTAACAGGAAAATATGCTCAATATGAGATAACTAAAGTATTAACTAGAGATAATGCTAGTACAATTAGTTTTTATGCATCCGCAAGTGCAACTATACCAGCATTTGAAGAACCTACAGGATATTCTTTAACATATAACCAATCATTCTTAATGCTTTCACAATTATCAGGAAGTTTTATGTCTATAGCTGGTGCAAATGATTTAGCTGGTGGTGGACAAGGATTAGGATTAGCGGCATATAATAATGTAGTAGGATCTACAATCGCAACATTATCATCAGGATCATCAGGGGCAGGTTTCCCATTTACCGGTTCAGCAGAAATTACAGGTTCATTAGCAGTAACAGGTAGTTCAGAATTTACAATTCCAGTAGGGAATGAAGCTAATAATTTCTTTATAAAATCAGGATCTGCAGCAAACGATCCAAGAGTGTTTAACGTAAACGGTGAAGGAACAATACAATTCTTTGCTCAAGATAATGCTTATACACCAACCGCTGTATTAGGTGGTTTATACTTTACTTCAGCATCTGCTTACTTAGGAATAGAATAATATTTAAATAGGTTGTCATATGTATAAATGTAAAATTAATTAATTAATAAACAGTAACTTAAAAAAACAAAAAAATCAATGGCAACATGGAAAAAAGTAGTCGTATCGGGATCCGCGATATCGGCATTAAACAATGACGCTAACTATCTAGTAGATGGACAAGCAGGAGCAGCCCTTACAGGTTCTTTTACTGGTTCATTTAAAGGAGATGGTAGTAATTTAACAGGGGTAGTAGCATCAAATGCCAATCCTTTAACAAACGGGGTAGGAATTCAAACATTTAGTTATGATGGCTCAGTTAACGGCGTAACAGTAGATGTAGACGTATCCGCATTAGATGGTAATGGTCTTTCAACTTCAGGTAATGAGCTTGTAGTTCAAGCTGAAGATACAACTATTGCAGTAGGTGCAAGTGGTATTAAAGTAGTTGAAGCTAACTTATCTGGAATCCCAAACAGTGCACTAACAAACGATAGTGTAACTATCGGTTCTACAAGTGTAGATTTAGGAGCAACAGCAGCTAGTTTAGTAGGTTTAACTAACGTAGAATCAACATCATTTACCGGTTCATTCAGTGGTTCATTTGTTGGTACAACAGATCTTCCAGATTTAGTATCAGGTAATGGTTTATCAGGTGGTCCTTACGATGGAGCAGCAACAGCAACATTTGCAGTACAAGCAGATGGTTCAACTTTATCAGTAGGTGGTTCAGGAGTAAAAGTAGCAGATGCTGGAATTACAGCAACCCAAATTGCAACTTCAGTAGCAGGAGCAGGTTTAGCAGGTGGTGCAGGAACAGCATTATCAGTAAACGTAGATGATTCTTCAATTGAAATTTCTACAGATACTTTAAATGTTAAAGCATTAGGTATTACGGATGCAATGTTAGCAGGTTCAATTACTAATGCTAAATTAGTAAATGATAGTGTAACATTAGGTACTACAGAAGTAGATTTAGGTACAACAGCAGCTTCAATTGTAGGTTTAACTAAATTATCTGCAACTTCAATCACTGGTTCATTCAGTGGAGATGGTTCAGACATAACTGGAATCGCTTCAACATTAAGTACTGCAGGGGAATCTGGAACTGGAACAGTAGCATTAAAAACACAAACATTAAGTATTTTAGCTGGAGAAGGTATCAATACCGTAGCTTCAGGTCAAGGTATTACTGTTAGTGGAGAAGATGCAAGTTCATCTAACAAAGGTATTGCTTCATTCTCAGATAATAACTTTTCAGTTACAGCTGGAGATGTAACTTTTGCTGATGATATTTCAATCACACAAGATTTAGTAGTTGGAAGAAACTTAACAGTAGTAGGAACAGCAAGTTTCCAAAACGTTGAAGATTTAGACGTTAAGGATAGATTCATTAGAATGGCTTCTGGTTCAAACGCTCAAGGAGATGGTGGTATTGCAGTTCAACAAACAGGTCCTACAGATGCTGAAGCATTTGGTTGGGATTCAGGTGTTTCTCGTTGGGGTGTAACAGGTTCATTCGATGCATCACAAAACGTGATGGTACCAGACGCATTTATGGCATCTGTAATTGAAGGAGCAGCTAATGATCCAACTGCAGTAGTAGCTAAATATACTAAAAAGGGTAACCTTTTCGTAGCAGCTAATCAAGACATCTACATATACTCATAATTACTTAAGTAAAAAATGAGTTTTAAAGTAGGATATATAGAAACAGGAATGGTAGATCTCAAAAGGGATCTACCATCCTTATCTATAGAAGAATTACATTTCTTACTTACCTTTATAGGTGAATCTGAATTTAGAGGTAAAGATATGCAACGGATAGTTGCATTGACTCAAAAACTAGACACAATGTACCAAAAGCAAATTGTAATAAGCCAAGAACAAGGCCAAATAGATTTACAAAACTTTGCAAGAAAAAATAAAAAAAACTAAAAAGAGGTTATTATGGAAGAGTTATATACATTAGAAGGATTAACCCTTAGGGAAATAAAAGCACTAAGAACAGGATTAAACTTCATACAAATTACAGGGATGGATGCTTTTTTTATGGGCACTCTACAAATAAAGATTGCAACACAAATTAAAGAAATAGAATCACACGAATTAGAAAAATCAGATGATATCGCCCCCCCTGTATTAGAATAAAATTTTAATATTTATAATTATATATTATAACCTATGGCGCAGTGGAAGGAAATCATCCTTAGTGGATCAGATGCAATTTTAAAATCTATAACATCGGATAATGATGTTCTTATTAGTGGGTCAACCCACTTATCACAATCTATATATGATACTAATGAAACTACAGGTACTTTAGGACAAGTCTTAAGTTCTACTGTATCCGGTTCACAATGGGTAGATGCAGATTCAGGCCCACAAGGGGATAAAGGTACAGAAGGAGATAAGGGAGAAACTGGAACACAAGGTGAAACTGGTGAAAAAGGTACATTTGGTACACAAGGACAAACTGGAACACAAGGAACAGATGGAGATAAAGGCCAACTAGGTGATAAAGGTGAAAAAGGAGAATTTGGTACACAAGGTACTAATGGCGAAAAAGGAGAATTTGGTGATAAAGGTACCCAAGGTACAACTGGTGGTCAAGGTCCCGTAGGTGGACAAGGTGAAACTGGTGAAAAAGGAGAACTTGGTACACAAGGTGAAACTGGTGAAAAAGGAGAACTTGGTACACAAGGTGAAACCGGTGAAAAAGGTGATTTAGGTGCTCAAGGAACAGATGGTTCATTTGGAGGTGCTACTTTTGATTATACATTTTCTACTGATACATCAGGAGGAAACGACCCAGGCCAAGGTATAGTTGAATTAAATTCATCAACACAAAACACATCAGATGAAATGTATATTGATGCTACCGACGATAATGGTACAAGCATTAATTCATTCCTATCATCAATTAAGGCGGTATCCTCAACTATAAAAGGACACGTTCGTATATCTAACAGAACCGACGCAACACAATTTTTACTATTTCAAATAACGGAATTAACCGTTCAAGACACGAATCAATGGTGGGTTATTGACATAACAAATCAAGCATCCTCCACAAACTCACCATTTACAAATACAGAAGATATTATTGTATCTTTTCTAGTAACAGGTGATGTAGGTGAAAAAGGAGAAACAGGATTAACTGGTGAAAAAGGCCAATTTGGTACACAAGGTGAAACAGGGACACAAGGTCAATCTGGAACACAAGGTACAACTGGTGAAAAAGGAGAATTTGGTACACAAGGTGAAACTGGTGAAAAAGGTGACTTAGGTGCTCAAGGAACAGATGGGGCACAAGGTAGAGAAGGAGTTCAAGGAGATACTGGTGATAAAGGCCAATTAGGTGATAAAGGTGAATTTGGTACTCAAGGTACAATTGGTGAAAAAGGACAATTAGGTACACAAGGTGAAACAGGTGGAACTGGGGAAAAAGGAGAATTTGGTGACAAGGGAGAATTTGGAACACAAGGTGAAACTGGAACACAAGGAACCAATGGTGAAAAAGGTCAAATAGGTGATAAAGGTCAATTAGGAGATAAAGGTGAACTAGGGACACAAGGTGAAACTGGTGAAAAAGGTACATTTGGTGGAACCGGTGATAAAGGTGAAACCGGTGAAAAAGGAGAATTTGGTACACAAGGAACAGATGGTACTCAAGGAGAAACAGGAACACAAGGAACTGATGGGGATAAAGGCCAAATAGGAGATAAAGGTCAATTTGGAACACAGGGTCAAACAGGAACACAAGGAACGGATGGTGACAAGGGTCAATTAGGTGATAAAGGTGAATTTGGTACCCAAGGACAAACTGGCACACAAGGAACTAATGGCGAAAAAGGAGAATTTGGTGACAAGGGAGAATTTGGAACACAAGGTGAAACTGGAACACAAGGAACCAATGGTGATAAAGGTCAATTAGGAGATAAAGGTGAACTAGGGACACAAGGTGAAACAGGAACACAAGGAACTGATGGTGATAAAGGTCAACTAGGAACACAAGGAGAAACAGGAACACAAGGTGAAACAGGAACACAAGGAACCAATGGGGATAAAGGCCAAATAGGAGATAAAGGTCAATTTGGAACACAAGGTGAAACAGGAACACAAGGAACTGATGGTGACAAGGGTCAATTAGGAACACAAGGTGAGACTGGTGAAAAAGGTCAAATAGGTGATAAAGGAGAAAAAGGAGCACAAGGTGAAACTGGTGAAAAAGGTTCACAAGGTGAAACAGGAGAAAAAGGCCAATTAGGAACACAAGGAACCGATGGTGACAAAGGACAATTAGGTGATAAAGGACAATTTGGTACTCAAGGTGAAACTGGTGAAAAAGGTGAATTTGGAGAAAAAGGACAATTAGGTACACAAGGTGAAACTGGAACACAAGGAACGGACGGTGACAAGGGTCAATTAGGAACACAAGGTGAGACTGGTGAAAAAGGCCAAATAGGTGATAAAGGTGAATTTGGTGAAAAAGGTGAAACAGGCACACAAGGAACTAATGGCGAAAAAGGTGAATTTGGGGAAAAAGGACAATTAGGTACACAAGGTGAAACGGGTGATAAAGGTGAATTAGGAGAAAAGGGTGATTTAGGTGCTCAAGGTACTGAAGGTACATTTGGTGGTGCTTCATTCGATTATACTTTTACATCGTCTACCGTTATGGTAGATCATGGTACTGGTAAAATAGCATTAGATAATGGAAATGGAAGTCAAGCATCTTCATTCTCATCCTCTATAGATTCTACAGACGATGAAGGTAATTCAATAGATTCATTCTTAACCTCAATAGGTTCAGTAACATCTGCAGTTAAAGGTCACATGCGAATTGCTAATAAAGCAGATGCAAATGATTTTGCCTTGTTTAGTATAAGCACATTAATAGATAAAACAGGTTGGTGGGAACTACACATAGGATCCCAAGCAGCTTCAGATATAAACCCATTTACAAACAACGAAGATGTTGTTGTGTCATTTACTACAGTAGGTGATAGAGGAGATAAAGGATCAACAGGTACCCAGGGAGAAACTGGTACTCAAGGTGAAACTGGAGAGAAAGGTGAAACTGGTACCCAAGGAGAAACTGGAGAGAAAGGTGAATTTGGTACTCAAGGTGAAACTGGTGAAAAAGGCCAAATAGGAGATAAAGGAGAATTTGGAACACAAGGTGAAACAGGTGAAAAAGGAGAAACAGGTGAAAAAGGTGAATTCGGAACACAAGGTGAAACTGGAGAGAAAGGTGAAACTGGTACCCAAGGAGAAACAGGTGAAAAAGGTGAATTCGGAACACAAGGTGAAACAGGTGAAAAAGGAGAATTTGGTACTCAAGGTGAAACAGGTGAGAAAGGTGAAACAGGAACTCAAGGAGAAACTGGTGAAAAAGGTGAAACTGGTACCCAAGGAGAAACTGGAGAAAAAGGCCAAATAGGGGATAAAGGTGAAACTGGAGAGAAAGGTGAAACTGGGACACAAGGTGAAACAGGTGAAAAAGGAGAATTTGGTACACAAGGTGAAACCGGTGAAAAAGGTCAAATAGGTGATAAAGGTGCAACTGGTGAAAAAGGACAATTTGGTACTCAAGGAGAAACTGGTGAGAAGGGTGAGTTTGGAACACAAGGTCTCCAAGGTATCAAAGGTGACAACAAAGGATCACAAGGTGCAACTGGTGAAAAAGGACAATTTGGAACACAAGGTCTCCAAGGTATTAAAGGTGACAATAAAGGATCACAAGGTGAAACTGGTACCCAAGGAGAAACTGGAGAGAAAGGTGAAACTGGAGAG
>Ga0209534_10005231_pt1 | contig 11579 bp, 8 predicted proteins | sample COG_07_FD_184751 | JGI IMG/M metagenome (GOLD analysis project Ga0209534, IMG submission 184751) | Pelagic Microbial community sample from North Sea - COGITO 998_met_07 (SPAdes) (version 2) | ecosystem: Environmental > Aquatic > Marine > Neritic zone/Coastal water | place: Helgoland, sampling... | reverse complement strand
CTTTGGGATTGGCTCATCACTTGAAGGTCATGTCAATGCCGCTCATGGCGGAGTATCCATTGATATGAATAACATGAATAGTATTCTTCAAGTGAATAATGAAGATTTGGATGCTGTTATCCAGCCAGGTGTGACGCGTGAGCAGTTAAATGAATATTTGCGCGATTCAGGATTGTTTTTCCCTATCGATCCTGGTGCAAATGCTAGTCTTGGCGGTATGGCAGCGACGCGGGCGTCAGGCACAAACGCTGTGCGCTATGGCACGATGAAGGATAATATTCTGGCGCTTGAAGTTGTGATGCCGGATGGCCGGATTATCCGGACAGGTACACGGGCGCGGAAATCATCGGCTGGCTATGATATGACGCGTCTTTTTATTGGCTCAGAAGGCACACTTGGTATCATTACAGAACTCACGGTCAAGTTGCATGGCATACCGGAGAAGATTGCTGGCGGCATCTGTTCGTTTCCGACCATTAAAGCGGCTTGTGATGCCGTAATTTCTGTTATCCAATTTGGCATTCCTGTGGCGCGTATAGAATTGCTTGATGCATTGCAGGTAAAGGCCTGTAACGGCTATTCTGGGCTGACTTTGCCTGAAGAGCCGCTTCTTTTGATAGAGTTCCATGGCACTGAGGCGTCTGTTGCTGAACAGGCTGAATCTTTTGGCGATATAGCGTCTGAGCATACTGAGAGTGAGTTTGTCTGGACAACTAATACAGAAGAGCGCTCAAAACTCTGGAAAGCGCGGCATGATGCTTATTGGGCGTCAATGTCATTAATGCCGGGGGCTGTGTCTGTCTCCACTGATGTTTGTGTGCCTATCTCGCGTCTTGCAGAATGTGTTGAGCTCACTCGTATTGATATGGAAGAGCATGGTATTATGTCGCCTATGGTTGGGCATGTAGGGGATGGAAATTTCCATTGCTTGCCGCTGACCATGCCGGATGATGATAAGATGCAACAAGCCATCACAGATTTTTCCAAGCGACTGTCAAAACGCGCCATAGACATGGGCGGCACCTGTACCGGTGAGCATGGCATAGGCCAAGGCAAACAAGCTTATTTATTAGATGAGCTGGGCGATACTGTCGATTTTATGCGGCAAATCAAGACAAGTTTTGACCCGAATAATATTATGAATCCGGGTAAAATCTTCCTGTCATAAGCAGCGGTTAGACGCTTATAAACCCTCGCTTAGGCCGTCTAACCCTCGCTTAGGCCGTCTAACATAGTCATTACATCGGCTATCTGGTCATCACAATGCTCTAAACCAGTGTAGATGCGGATGATGTGACCCTCTGGCAGGTCAGGCCGGAGGCTACGCAGCTTTTCAGTGAGATGTGCCTGTTTGATAAGGCTTTCATACCCGCCCCAGCTATCGCCAATATAAAAGACGCTCATTGCTTCAATGGCGGCATCGATTGATGCTTGTGTAATCTCCGGCTTTACCACAATGCCGAAAAGCCCACAGGGGCCCGTAAAATCACGGGTGAAAATTGCATGGTCACGACTGGAGGGAAGGCCAGGATGAAGCACAGAGATAACAGCGCCATGGCTTTCAGCAGCAGTAGCAACCGCCAGACCATTCTCAGCAGACTGTGACAAGCGAAGCTTCATAGTGCGCAGTCCGCGCAAGCCAAGATATAAATCTTCAGGACCAGCACAAGTGCCAAGCGCAATAGCTGTGCGCCGTAATTCGCTCCCGTGCTTACCATTTGCAGCAGCAATACCTAGATTTGTATCGGAATGCCCGCCAATATATTTTGTGGCGGCTTCTACCACAATGTCGGCACCCAACGCTAAAACAGGATAATGCAAAGCTGTTCCCCATGTATTATCAATCATGGTGGTAATATTTTTTGTGCGGGCAGCGGCCGTCATTGCCGGCACATCCTGAATTTCAAAGGTGAGGGAGCCTGGCGACTCCAGATAAAGCAGTGATGTATTGCTTTTGAAAAATGTTGAAATATCGGCATCGATACGTGGCGGATAGAAGGCGATATCCACGCCCATTTTTGGCAGCATGGTGACAACAAATCTGCGCGCAGACCCGTAAAGGGAGTCAGGGAACAACATATGGTCGCCTGCTTTTGCAACTGACAGGATAGCTGTAGAGATGGCAGACAGCCCTGACGGGGCAGAGATGCAGCATTCTGCCCCATATAAAGCGGCAATTGAGCTCTCAAACGCGTCAGACGTTGGCGTGCCGACGCGGCCATAAGTGTATTTTTTTGGGATTTCACCACGATGTTGGGCCAATGATTCTGATAAAATAGTAGATGTGCGATATATTGGCGGATTTGGAATTCCAAAATTTTCTTTAGGAGAAAGTCCTAAATGAGTTAATTTTGTTTCAATTTTGGGTGTTTTTTTCGGCATTTTTCATTTTTCCTGCGGTTTTTAGGGCCCTATCTGCGTAATATGATTTTTTATTAAATTGTCATATTAATTTAACTGTTTAACTAATGTTCCAATGTCGATAGTCTCTTCTACACATGTTAGCCTTTTACCAAAGACACTCAATATAGTATCAGGCTCACCACACAAATGAATATTAAATAAGTGAGGAAACGAAATTATGAATAATATTTCCATAGTACTCGTTGCTATCGTAGCCGCAGCTGCAGGTTATTTTGGTAGTACGATGACGAAAAACGAAGCACCTGCACCTGCTCCTGCAGCTGAAAAGACTGAAACAGCGTCTGTTGAAGCAACGCTTAATGCTGTGAAAGCTAAAGGTTTTGTGCAGTGCGGTGTAAGCCAAGGTCTACCGGGCTTCTCAAATGCAGACGACGCCGGTAACTGGACTGGCATCGATGTTGATGTGTGTCGCGGTGTTGCTGCTGCTGTCTTCGGCGATGCATCCAAAGTAAAATATACACCACTTTCATCAAAGCAGCGCTTTACAGCTCTTGCGTCAGGTGAGATTGACATGCTGTCTCGTAATACAACATGGACAATGACACGTGATACTCAGCTTGGTCTAAACTTTGCTGGCGTTAACTATTATGATGGTCAGGGCTTCCTTGTTCCAACAAAGCTTGGTATCAAATCGGCTCTTGAAATGGACGGCGCAAACGTTTGTTCACAAACCGGAACAACAACTGAGCTGAATGTAACTGACTTCTTCCGCGAAAACGGCATGAAGTTCAATCTTGTTGCATTCGAAGAAGCTGATGCGGTTGTTGCTGCGTATGATTCAGGCCGTTGTGATGTTTACACAACAGACCGTTCAGGTCTTGCTGCTCAGCGCACAAAGCTTGCGAACCCAGACGCACATATGGTTCTGCCAGAAATTATTTCAAAAGAGCCTCTTGGCCCGGTTGTCCGCCAAGGTGATGACCAGTGGTTCAACATTGTTCGCTGGACATTGAATGCGATGATAAATGCTGAAGAAATGGGCGTCACATCAGCTAACGCAAAATCAATGGCAAATGATAACAACCCTTCAATCAAGAGACTTCTTGGAACAGAAGGTGCATTTGGTGCAGAACTTGGTCTGTCAAACGACTGGGCACTAAATATCATTTCTCAGGTTGGTAACTACGGTGAAAGCTATGAAGCTCACGTTGGTCCAAACACACCTTTGAAACTTGGCCGCGGTGTTAACGCATTGTGGAGCCAGGGTGGTATCCTTTACGCACCACCAGTGCGCTAACTAAAAAATAGAAGCTGGCCGGATATGATGTTCGGTCAGCTTTTTTAATATATTTTCTCAAATGAAAATGTGAACTAATGTATTTTAATAGTAATAATTTGTCCGCTCTTATTAATGACGCCCGTGTTCGTAACATTGGGTTTCAAGTGCTTATTATTGGCGCGCTTGTCTTTTCAGTATGGTGGCTGATGGACAATACTCTTACCAATCTGGAAAATAGAGGAAAATCTCTTGGCTTCGGGTTTTTAGTCCAGACTGCTGGTTTTGAAATTAGTGATACTCTTGGTACATGGCTATTTGACTATGAGGTTGGTGTATCAACCTACACCGATATTTATTTTATTGGCATTACCAATACCCTTTTGATTGCAGTGCTAGGGATTTTTCTTGCGTCCATTATTGGGTTTACCGTTGGAATAATGCGGTTATCTAATAATTTTGTCCTTAAATATTTCGCGACTGTTTATGTTGAAGTTATTCGTAACGTTCCCCTGCTTTTGCAGCTTTTTTTCTGGTATTTTGCTGTTCTTGGCATTCTGCCTGGCGCTCGTAGCCAGTTGGAAGTTCTTGGTGGACTAGGCGGGTTAAATATTACAGGTCTTTACCTTCCTGCGCCTGTATTTCAAACCGGTTTTGGCGTGGTATTTTTTGCTTTTATCGCTAGTCTTGTTCTTTCTTATGGCATAGCAAGACTTTCTAAAAAGAAACAAGAAAAGACAGGGCAGGGCTTTAACGTTGCGCTAATTGCTCCTGTACTCATTATTTTAATCACTGGTACAACTTATGTGATTATGGGCGGCCCGCTTGACTGGACATTCCCTGAATTTAAAAACACTGGGCCGATTTTCAAACGCGGCTTTCAGAGTGATACTGGCATGGTTCTCGTGCCTGAAATGCTTGCTGTCCTGTTAGCCCTAACGCTTTATACCGCTGGCTTCATTGCAGAAATTGTTCGGGCAGGCATTGTCGCTGTTTCTAGAGGGCAGACTGAGGCATCCTATTCTGTTGGTCTGCGTCCGGGCGTTACCTTGCGCTTGATTGTTATCCCGCAGGCGATGCGGATTATTATTCCGCCTTTGACGTCGCAATATTTGAATCTGACGAAAAATTCGTCTCTTGCTGTCGCGATTGCCTATCCTGAGCTTGTGTCTATCTTTGCTGGAACAGCGTTAAATCAAGTGGGCAAAGAAATTGAAATGATCTTTATGGTTATGAGTACCTACCTTGTAATCTCGTTAATCACTTCGTTCTTCATGAACTGGTTTAATGCCAGAGTAAAAATTGTTGAGCGCTAGGCGAGGGATTAGTAGATAAAATGACGCAACACTCCCATGATTCAGTCTTTGTTAGAACAGTTGATGCTGAAACATTGCCGCCGCCGCAGAACCAGTCCGGTATCAGAGGCTGGCTCTGGCGTAATCTTTTTTACAGTGTCATGGATTATTCATCTGTGGGCGCGTCGGTGCGGTCTCTTGCGATGCTCTTCTTCACCGTCTTGGTATCTTATGTCGGCATAACACAATTATGGTATTTGCTTGATTTTGTCTTTCTGTCAGCTGTCTGGTCAGACCCAACCGGTATAAAACGTGAGGCATGCTGGACGGTATCGCAAGGCGGCACGCTACCGGATGACTGGCATGCTGCTTGCTGGCCATTCGTTTTTGCAAAGTTAAAGTTTCTGGCTTACGGCCCCTATCCTATGGATGAGTTGTGGCGTGTTAATGTCACAGGTCTGCTGGGACTAGCCGGTATATTCTGGTTGCTTATCGAGGCGCTACCATTCCGCAGGTTAGTTGGTGTCCTGATGCTAACAGCCTATCCTGTGATTGCCCTTATTTTGCTTACTGGCGGTGCGAGTGACGCAAATTATGTGAATTCTGGCGCCTATATTCTTGTCGGGCTGGCTCTTATTACGGTTGGCCGTCTTGGTCAGCGCGGCCTGCTGGGCGTTCTTGCGTCTGATTTTGCCAGTATTATCGGGTTTGTTGGCTGGTCACTCATTGTCTATCAGGTTCTAATGCTCATCTTTAGTGTTGATGTTGGGCTTGAGCCTGTTGGGACAGGTGATTGGGGTGGTCTTCTGATTACCCTTGTTGTTGCTGTGACAGGGATTGTTGTATCGCTACCTCTTGGTGTTGTTCTTGCCCTCGGCAGACGCTCTAATATGCCGGTAGCGCGGCTTCTCTGTACGATTTTCATTGAATTTTGGCGCGGTGTTCCTCTGATTTCGGTTCTATTTATGGCCTCTGTTATGATTCCGCTCTTTCTGCCCGAAGGCGTGAATTTCGATAAACTTATGCGTGCGCTGATTGGTGTGATGCTATTTTCTGCTGCCTATATGGCTGAAGTGGTGCGCGGCGGCTTGCAGGCAATTGATAAAGGGCAGTATGAAGCAGCAGAGGCTATGGGCCTTACATACTGGCAGTCCATGCGGCAGATTATTCTGCCACAAGCGCTCACCCACGTTATTCCGGGTATCGTGAACACCTTTATCGGCTTGTTCAAGGATACAACGCTCGTATCTATTATTGGACTGTTTGATTTGCTTGGCGCGGGGAAGTCGGCGATTGCTGATGCGTCTTGGTCGTCCCCCGTTCAGGCAATATCAATTTATCTGTTTGTTGCGTTTATTTTCTTCGTCTTTTGTTTTGGGATGTCGAGATATTCAATCTTTATGGAAAACAAATTAAGCAAATCTCGGTCACATTGACACGTTAGAAATTTTTTGGAGGCTACCTAATGGCTGGAACATCTCGCACATCATCAACCAATATGGTTATTGAAGATGAAGTCATGATCTCGATGCAAGCCGTTAATAAATGGTATGGCGATTTTCATGTTCTTAAAGACATTAATCTAACGGTTAATAAGGGTGAGCGGATCGTGGTTTGTGGACCGTCCGGGTCTGGTAAATCAACCCTTATCAGATGTCTTAATCGCTTAGAAGAACATCAGGCTGGCACGATTAAAGTGCAAGGCATTGAAATTAATAATGATTTAAAAAATATTGATGAAATTCGCCGTGAAGTTGGGATGGTATTTCAGCACTTCAATTTATTCCCACATTTAACAATCCTCGAAAACTGTACATTGGCACCTATCTGGGTTCGTAAAACACCAAAGGCAGAAGCAGAAGCGATTGCGATGAAATATTTAGAGCGGGTAAAGATTCCTGAGCAGGCTCATAAATACCCCGGCCAGCTTTCTGGTGGTCAGCAGCAACGTGTTGCGATTGCCCGGTCTTTATGTATGGAACCTAAATTGATGCTGTTTGATGAGCCAACATCAGCGCTAGATCCAGAAATGATCAAAGAAGTGCTGGATACAATGGTCTCCTTGGCTGAAGATGGTATGTCGATGATTTGCGTTACCCACGAAATGGGCTTTGCGCGCAAAGTGGCAAACCGTGTTATTTTCATGGATGAAGGCCAGATTGTTGAACAGAATGAACCTGAAGAGTTCTTCCAGAATCCTCAATCAGACCGCACAAAACTATTCCTGAGCCAGATTCTCGGACATTAAGAGCTTTGTTCTATCGGTAATGCGAGCAGGGCTATCCAGTTACGGCCGGCCCCGTTTCTAGTGGCGCATCAGAACTACCCCACTGTGTCCATGACCCGTCAAATAACTGTACGTCCGTCTTACCAAGCAGGGCAAAGGCAAGCGTCAGGCCAGCAGCCGTCACGCCTGAGCCGCAACTTGTTATAACCGGCTTATCCCAGTTAATGCCTGCTTTATCAAATAAAGCCCGCAGCTCCTCTTTGGATTTCAATAGTCCTGAATTAGCATCAAGGATATCATTTATTGGCAGGTTAAGGGCGCCCGGTATATGTCCTGAACGCAAGCCCGGACGTGGTTCTGGGGCTTGTCCTTCAAAACGGGCGCTTGCGCGCGCATCCAAAATTTGCGGCGCTGTGCCGGCCTCAACAAGACCTCTTAGCTGGTCCATCAGTATTACATTAGCATCTGATGCAGGTGACGGGGTGAATGTCGTCGCAGACGAAGGCGTAGTATCATCACCTGAAGCTGTTGGCCCGCCAGCATCTAGCCATGCCTGCCAACCACCATCTAGCACGGCCACATCTTCATGCCCAAACATCCGCAGCATCCACCATGCCCGCGCAGATGAAAGAAACACTGACCGGTCATAGATAATGATCTTTTTGTCCGAAGATATGCCGAGCCCATTCATATGGCGGGCAAATATATCAGCACTGGGAAGCATGTGCGGCAAATCACTATCTGGCGCCTTAATAGCATCAATATCAAAAAATCGGGCTGCTGGAATATGTGATGTTGCAAATTCTGCCTGCGCGTTCCTGTCCATTGTCGGCAGAAAGAAGGTTGCTTCTAAAATCTGGATATCATCATCATGGTTCGATTTTAGCCAATCGGCTGTGACGGTCTGTGACATTGTTTAACCTTCCATCCAATGAGGTAGGGGTAAGTTTTTGGCGCGCAAGAATTCAGGGTTCCAGACTTTGGACTGATAACGGGCTCCTGAATCGCATAATATTGTACAGATAGTATGACCTGGCCCCATATCCAAAGCCATCTGACGAGCACCGGCAACATTAATGGCACTGGAGCCACCAAGAAACAGGCCTTCTTCTGCCAATAATTTATAAAGGATGGGGAGGGCGTCCTCATCTGAAATCTGATAAGCATTATCAACCGGCGCACCTTCTAGATTGGCTGTGATGCGGCCCTGTCCAATGCCTTCAGAGACTGAATTTCCCTCTGACTTAAAGCTGCCATGAACATAATGATGGAACATGCCAGAGCCAAACGGGTCAGCTACGCCTATCCGGATATTAGGGTTTTGTTCTTTTAAATATAACCCGGTTCCCGCAAGCGTGCCGCCAGAACCGATAGCACAGATAAAGCCGTCAACCTTGCCGTCAGTCTGCGACCATATTTCCGGTCCAGTAGAGGTGTAATGGCCGTGTCTGTTGACGGTATTATCGAACTGATTTGCCCAGATAACCCCGCCTTCTGTTGTTTGCGATAGCTCTGCTGCGAGCCGCTCGGAATAGCGCACATAATTATTAGGGTCTTTATAGGGCGCTGCTGGTACAAGCCTTAAATCTGCACCATAAAGGCGCAAAGCATCCTTTTTTTCCTGACTTTGGGTTTCCGGCATGACGATGATTGACCGGTAGCCTCTGGCATTTGCCGCCAATGTCAGGCTTATGCCGGTATTGCCGGCGGTCCCTTCAACGATTGTCCCGCCCTTTTTCAAGGCACCTGATGCCTCTGCAGCCTCAATGATAGCCTTTGCTGCCCTGTCTTTAACAGACCCTCCGGGATTCATAAATTCAGCTTTGCCATAGATATCACAGCCTGTTTCTGCTGATACTGCCTGTAATTTGATCAATGGCGTGTTACCAACAAGCTCCAGAAAGCTATTTGCATTCTTCATAAAACCCAATCCTTTTTATTTTGAGGCAATCCGATACTAGCAGTAGGCTATCCTAAACTCAAATAGCAGATTATGAATTTTACATGCGGTATGATAGGCAAAACTGCTAGACGATAATATTTTCACTGCTAGTCTAGCGAGGGTTATGGGCAGAAAACCATCCCTTCATTTTTATAACAGAGCAGATAGACTTTTTATGACGGCACAAGTGATTTTGCTTCGGCACGGAAAATCTGATTGGGATACGCTGTCATCCAATGATTTTGATAGGTCTGTTTCTGCACGCGGTATCAGGCAATTGCCGCTTATAGCAGAACAACTCCTGCCGCTCATAAAACAGAATAGTCGAATCATTTGCTCGCCTGCTGTCAGAACCCGTGAAAGCCTATCGCTCGTAACGCCGTTCTGGCCTGTCTGCGAGATTATCTTTGATGCAAGAATTTATGAAGCAGGAACAGCAGAGTTATATGCCTGCCTAAAAGATTATGGTGATTGTGCCTCACTTATAATGATTGGACATAACCCGGGATTGGTTATGCTGCTTAATATGCTGCTAAGCGAGGGTGAATTCACCCCAGAGGCAGCACATCTGCCAACCAGTAGTGCGGCTGTTATCTCATCTAATGTTGCCACATGTTCGGTAATCGCACCTCATTCTGCTAATTTAGTTACTTTATTAAAGCCCAAGGCCTAAAATAATAGAACTGAAATAATAGAACTAGACATTAAGGTGATATCAGCCATGCGCTATTGGATAGTGAGACAAAGGATAGGGTGATGAGTGACAGTTTTATAAAGGCATTCGGGTCAGACAATTCCTTAGTTGGCGCCTTTTTCGCAACCGTATTAGCCCATCCAGATAAAGCATTGCTGCATGATAAGCGGGATGGGCAGTGGCAGGTTCAGTCATATTCTGAGGTTGCCGATAAGGTTGCACGGCTTGCCTCATATCTGCGTTATTGCAGCATTCAAAAAGGTGACAGGGTTCTTATTTGTTCTGAAAACCGCTCAGAATGGGCAATTTCTGACCTGGCTATTATGGCAATTGGCGCAATAGCTGTTCCAGCTTACACAACCAACACCGTTGGTGACCATCACTTCATTCTTGAACATGCAGAAGTATCTCTCATTCTCTGTTCTGGCGGTAGAATAGCGGAGCGTCTTAGCGCCGCCGCCGCCGCCTATCATACAGAGCAGAAAATACCTCTTCCTATTATCTGTTTTGACACACCAGAAGCAGGCATGCTCTCGTTTGATGCCTGTCTAGGGGCTGAAAATGCGCTCACCCAAGAAATAAACTATAGGCCAGATGCCTCAGATATTGCGTGCATTATTTATACATCTGGTACGGGTGGCAGACCCAAAGGCGTGATGCTAACGCATGCCTCTATACAGGCAAATATAGATGCAGCTCTCGATTTGGTGCGTGAGGGCAGGGCTGATAAAAATGCTGTATTTTTATCTCTTCTGCCCCTCTCACATTCTTATGAACATACTGGCGGAATGCATCTGCCACTGCAGATTGGCGCTGAAATATGGTATTGTAGCTCGCCCGATCAGGTCGCCTCCCTGCTTCAAGAGGTGCGACCGACAATTATGACAGCAGTCCCGCGTTTATATGAAGCCTTGCATGACAGGATAACGCGCGGCGTAGCGGCAAAGGGCGGTGTGACCCAGCGGCTGTTTGAGCAGGCAATATTCCTTGGCAAGAAACAACAGTCAGGTCTGTCTCTTGGGGTGTTTGAGCAGATTCAAAATAAATGTCTTGATGTGCTTGTGCGCCGGAAGGTGAGGGCACGTTTTGGCGGGCGTCTTGCTTATTTCGTGTCTGGCGGCGCCGCTCTCAATTCAGAAATCGGAACCTTCTTTCTGGCTCTTGGGGTAAATATTCTGCAAGGCTATGGACAAACAGAAGCCTCTCCACTCGTCTCGGCAAATAGACCGTCCAAAATACGCATCGACACAGTTGGGCCTGCTGTCAGAGGCGTTTCAGTCAAAATTGCGGCTGATGGTGAGCTTCTTGTGCAGGGCGCCTGTGTCATGAAAGGCTATTGGCGTGATGATGATGCAACGGCAGAGGCCTTGCGTGATGGCTGGCTTTATACAGGTGATCTCGCAAAAATTGAGGATGATGGCTATATCACGATTAGGGGCCGAAAAAAGGATATTATTGTTACCTCTGGCGGCGATAATATCGCTCCGGCAAAAATCGAGGCAGCCCTGACATTCATGCCAGAAATTGAACAGGTGATGATTTATGGGGATAAGAAGGCATGGCTGTCGGCCGTCATTGTGCCGTCTGAGGCAGAGGGCAGAGCGCCAGATACCGTCAAACAAGATATTTCACGCTGTATTGATGCGGTGAATAAGACAGTGCCACAAGCTGAAAAAATCCGGCGGTTTCTGATCGCAGACGAGCCCTTTACGACCGAAAATGGCCAGATGACCCCAACCTTAAAAGTGAAGCGGTTAGTGGTAACAGATATCTATCTTGAA
>Ga0209534_10005222_pt1 | contig 11592 bp, 9 predicted proteins | sample COG_07_FD_184751 | JGI IMG/M metagenome (GOLD analysis project Ga0209534, IMG submission 184751) | Pelagic Microbial community sample from North Sea - COGITO 998_met_07 (SPAdes) (version 2) | ecosystem: Environmental > Aquatic > Marine > Neritic zone/Coastal water | place: Helgoland, sampling... | reverse complement strand
TTTGGAACACAATTCAAATGACGTTATTTGACCCAATTACACCATCAGGTGCTCAAGCATGTATGGAATGGGTTAGATTACACCATGAGTCAGTAACGGGTAGAGATGGTTATAGTGATTTCTATAAAAAAGATTTAACTATGAACGTATTAGGACCTGTAGGAGATATCGTATCTGAATGGATTATCAAAGGGGCTATGATTACCGAAGCAAATTTCGGAGATTACAACTGGGATAATGAAAGTGCTGCTGTAGAATTACAGATCACAGTTCAACCAGATTACTGTATTTTAAATTTCTAAGAAACAATTACATAACTTATCAAAAATTGCTTGGCTTACGCCAAGCTTTTTTGTATATTGGTAACCAATATTAAAGGGAAAAGTTCTTTAACATTTAAAAAGAACAATATATGGAAAATTTAGAATTTATGTTAGGTGTCCTATCCACAGTAGGTGTATTCTTAGTAGGGTACGCTTCGATAGGAGTGTTTAAGGTGAAAACCAAAGTTAAAGATATTAACCAATCTGTAGATAATGCATATTTAGCTATGGATGAAATCGGCAAAGATCATTATAATAATGTGAATGACTTGCGATTAGATTACCAAAATCAAATTGATGAAATTTATAGACAAATGGATTCAAGGTTTGATAAGTTTGAAAATAGAATAAATAAATAATTAATAATCGTTTTAAGAACTTTCCTTTTTAATATTTATAACTGATAAAAACGTTTTAACCAAATAAAGACTATGAGTGAATTTAAATTCCCAACCGAAGAAGTAGAATTACCATCTAAAGGCTTATTGTATCCAAAAGATCATCCATTATCAAGTGGTAAACTTGAATTAAAATATATGACCGCTAAGGAAGAAGATATTTTAACTAATCAATCATTTATTCAAAAAGGGACAGTATTAGATAAATTACTACAATCCCTAATTATAAATAAAGACATAAAAACCGATGATTTATTTGTAGGTGATAAAAATGCTTTATTTGTAGCTGCCCGTATTTTAGGGTACGGTAAAGAGTATAAAGTTACAATTGCTGGTAAATCTGAAACTATTAATTTAACTGAATTAGAACCTAAAAAAGTAGATTTAACTCTTTTTGAAAATGGTAACAATAAATTCACTTACAAATTAGAAAACACAAGTACTGTTTTAGAATTTAAATTAATGAATGGTCACGATGAAAAACAAATCGAAAGAGAATTAGCAGGTTTAAAGAAAATCTCCCCAAATAACTCATCAGAACTTACTACGAGACTAAAACATATGATTATATCAGTTGATGGTAATGAAGAAAAAAAAGATATTAGAGATTTTGTAGACAATTATTTTTTAGCAAGAGATGCTAGAGCTTTTAGAGAATATGTTAGAAGTATCCAACCTGATATTGATATGACTGTAGTACTTGACAGTGGAGAGGAGGCCGTAGTCCCTATTGGACTAAACTTTTTTTGGCCTGACGCCTAATATAGCTCCAGAATTTAGAAAACTTTTATTCCAGTCCATTCATAGTATAGTATTTCATGGTAAAGGTGGTTATGATTGGTATACTATATATAATATGCCCATATGGTTACGTAAATTTACCCTTTCTCAAATGAATAATTATTTTTCCGAAGAGAAAAAACAATATGAAAATGCCAAAAGTGGGGGTAAAGGAAATAAAACCCTGATATCTCCTGATGGTAAAATAAATACCCCAGAATTTGCCTCTGCCTCTAAACCCTATAAGGGTAAAACAAGTTATAAGTAACCATATTTATAATAAAATACTCTTATGGCTTTAGATCCTAAAAAAGACTTAAAAACAATCCAACAGCTTAATGCTGAAATTGATGCTTTATATAAAAGATTAGGTCGTCAAGATACTCCCCCAATATTTGATGATAAGAAAGTAGGAGCAGCTAGAAGAGAAATAAAAAAACTTAATGAAGACTTAAATGAAGTAAATAGTAGTTTAAGTTATATTTCAAAATCCTTTAGAGATAGTATAGCTGAGTTATCTAAACAAAATACTGAATTAGGGTATGCTAAAAAATCATTAAGAAATATTGAGGCAACCGCCCGTAGCATAGCTTATGAAAATGAAAGGGGATTATTAATAGAAGAAAAAACTTTAGAAAAATTAGAAAAAAAAGCTAAATTAGAATATGACAGTTTAAGAATAGCAATTGAAAGTGGAAGAATCACAGGAAAAACTTTAGAAGAGTTTAAACAAAACCTATCCACTGCTAAAGAATTTGAAAAAACCATGGGGAAAATTCGTAACCAAACTAAAATGGTTAAGGATGACTTTGGAGTTAAAACCTTCTCATTTTTTGATGATTTAACCTCTAAAATCCCCGGCCTATCAGCATTATCCGAACCCTTTAAGGAAGCTAGAATAGAAGCAGAAAAAACGGGTAAAGCTAATGTAGAATTATTTGGATCTACAAAACCATTAGAAAAACAACAACGTGCAGCTTTAGAAGAGGCAGCTAAATCTGGCAAGGGTCTTACAGCTGATAAGTTAAAACAACTAAAACTAGATAAAATGCTAGTTGATAGTGGTGGTAACCAATTAAAAGGTAAAGCTGCATCCAATGCTGCTAAGAAAATGTTAGGAGGAGCAAATACCTCCATAGGTAAAAGTGCAATATCCCCTCTAAAAGCTGGTTTAAAATCTATAGGACCCGCTATAAAGGGTATGCTAAAAAAAGCATTAGGTCCTGTCGCAATTTTAATGGAACTCTTTGAAGCTATGAAGGGTATTGATGCCGCCGCCTCACAAATGGCTAAAGAGTTTGGGATGACTTATAATGAAGCATTAGGTATAAATAAAGAATTTACTCAAATAGCATCATCATCGGGAAATATTTTTGTTACTACTAAGGGTATTAGAGAAACATTTTCTGCTATTAATAGTGCTTTAGGAACTAACTCAATGTTAAGTGATGAAATGGCAGTGTCATTTACTAAACTTAGAACAATGTCAGGTTTTACTAATGAAGAACTTCAAGGTATTGCCAACTTACAATTGGGTACTAGTAAAACCACAGATGAAATTACAGGTCAGTTTTTAGCACAAGCTAAAGTATCTGCAATTCAAAATGGTGTGTTACTTAATGAACAAAAATTATTAAAAGATATAGGCAAAGTTTCCGCAGCAACAACCTTATCATTTGGAAAACAACCTGGATTAATAGCAGATGCTGTAGCTACATCTAAGTCCTTAGGTATGGAATTATCTAAAGTAGACGCTATTGCAAGTAGTTTACTGGATTTTGAATCATCTATTGAAAGTGAACTACAAGCTGAATTACTACTAGGTAAAGACATAAATTTAGAAAAAGCAAGACAAGCAGCATTAAATAATGATCTAGCTACAGTAGCAAAAGAAATAGCAGATCAAATAGGAACATCAGCAGAATTTGCTGAAATGAATAGAATCCAACAGGATGCGATAGCTAAATCTGTAGGTATGAGTAGAGAAGATTTAGCATCAACTTTACTAATGCAAGACAAGCTAACAGGATTAACCGCTGAAGACGCAGCAGCAGCTCAGAAAAAATTTGATACCTTAAAAGGTCAAGTAGGTGAAGCTGAAGCTATGAGAATACTTGAGGAACAGGGAGTCAAAGGGTTAGAAAATCAAGTAGGAGTCCAAGATAAATTTAATGCCACTATAGAAAAACTAAAAGAAGTATTTGTAACAATAGGTAATGCTATAATGCCCATAATAGATATAATAGCAAATGTCTTTGGTTTAGTAGGAAGTATTATGAAATTTTTAGACCCTATGATACAAACTGTATTAGTAGGGGTTGCAGCAGTTCAAGACCTACTTTCGGGAATTGGGTGGTTATTTGGGGCTGAGTTTGGAGATAGTGCTATTAAAGCACAAATTCAAACCGCGGAATCATCAGCCCAAGCTAATTACGGGGTTAGTGGTGATGCTTTTGGAAACGACCAGCGTATTCGTAACCGCGATAATGATCCTGTAGAAATGGCTACAGGAGGAATTGTAAATAGTCCTACTAACGCTATCATAGGAGAAGCAGGACCAGAAGTAGTCATTCCCTTATCATCAAACACCCCAGCGATCAATGTAGATATGAGTGCAACAAATGCCTTATTATCACAGTTAACAAATTCCACAACTAATGTAGATATGAGTACAACAAATACATTATTAGAAAAGATATTTAAGAAGACACCAGAAATGGCTCCTTTAGGGTTATACGAAGTACAATAATTTAATATTTATAATAAAACAAACAATTATGAGTTTATTAAACAAATTAACATCAGGACAAGCATCCGCAACAAGTTTAAATGGAGAAACACCTTCAATACCAAATTTTGAGGTATCTACTTTACATAACCAATACTCTACTATTGGAAATCCAAATGCCGCATCTGTAGTCCCAGTAAATGGAGTTTTACCTCCACCATCAACATTAGAGTCTCCAGCAGCACCTACAAGATATTTGAATAACCTTCCAACTTAAAAGTAGGATATGGCATTAGTTAACCTAACAACCAATCTTAAATCTTTAAGATATGGTAAGGACACAATTGGAGGAGGTAATAGTAACCAACCCTATGTAAAAACATCAATCCCTGAAGACCTTTCTGATGTAGGAAGAACAGGTGGTCCAGATTTTTTACTAAGAGGAGGTACACTATTACCTAAGATTGTATTTAACGATGTCTCAAGGATGACTAAAATGTTTTTCGATTTTAAGTCTCCAGCAGGTCCTTTATTTATATTAAAACAAAATTTATTATCTTTAACTAACGTTAGTTCTCAAGTAGGATACGTAGTTGCAAAAGAGGATGCTGTAGTAACCCCAGGTGGTGAAGGTACAGCTATTGGTAATCTTTTACGTAGTTTAGTACCTCCCTTAAATCAGGGTATATATCTACCTTTATCTACAATAGGTCAAGCAGCAGGTAATGCTATAGGACTTCATTTAGATAAACAAGGTTTAGGATTTAATTTTAAAACTACAGTTGGATCTCCGGATGGAAATTCTCTTTTAGGTTTACCTACATATTTAAATACTATTCATACTAAGGGAAGTAGTGATGGGAACAAAAGTAGATTATTTGGTTTACTTGATAAAATCAATACAGATACTCAGGGTGTTAATGATTTATATTCTTATTCCGGAGGACCAGGTGCTACTTTAGGTGTTGGCAAAACCAATATCAGAATGGTAGGTGACCAAAGAACTGGTATTAATAACCCTACATTAAAACTACAAGACAATAGATTCGTACCTAAACAATTTGTCCTTGATGATAAAATTAATTTAGATAATATATTTAAAAAATCAAATTTAGGAAATTTATATACTACTTCTGTTACAGGTAATGAAATACCAGAAAATGATAAATTTTTAAATATACTACCCACTAGAAATAACAGTGTTTATAATGGGTTTTTTAATCCTTTAGAAACAGATACCAACAAATTAAGAAGTGGTACAGGTACAGGTATTGGACCCCAAGTATTCACTCAACAACAAATTGAGGAATATGGTGTAAACAGTGATCCATTACTTGCATATGAACCAACTAGTAAAGATTCATTATTTAATAAACCTTCTTTTACGAGCATTATTGCACCTTCAGGAAGTCCCACAATACCCGCATCATTAGATTATACTACAAAAAACATTGAAAGTAGAGTTAATTTAGGTGACCCAGGAAAACGTGGAAATAGAAGTAGTTACACAATTGGTTTCCAAAACTCAGGTTCAGTTCCAACAGTAGAAGGCAATTCAGAATACAAAAACGCATTAGACAAAATTAATGCCTATCCTTTATATAGATCAGGCGAAGTAACGAGTGATAACACTAAAAATGATTTAGTAAAATTTAGAATAGGTGTAATATCCAATGAGAATCCTAATTTAAAAACTTATATCCACTTTAGAGCATTTATAGATAGTTTTGCTGATAATTACTCAGCTGAGTGGGGTTCTCAAAATTATATGGGTAGGGGAGAAAAATTCTACAAATATAAGGGATTTGATAGAAAAGTAAGTATGTCTTGGACGGTAGCTGCTCAATCTAAACAGGAGCTTATACCAATGTACCAAAAATTAAATTACTTAGCATCAGTATGTGCACCTGACTATTCAAGTAACGGGTATATGCAAGGAAATCTTATTACCTTAACAGTAGGTGGATACTTTCAAGAACAAGTAGGGATTATGACCAGTATTAATTTTGACATACCACAAGAATCCCCTTGGGAAATAGCAATACCTGATAATAAAAAAGAGAATATTTCAACAACAGGTGCAGAGGGTAATGAAATTTTTACTGACCCCTCAGTTAAAGAAATGCCTATGATTATTAATGTGTCAGGTTTTAGTTTTATTCCAATCCACGATTTTGTACCTAGAGTACAACAAAATAAATTTCAAAAAACAAATGAAGATGGAATAGAAACCGGATTCATTGGAGAATATGGAAAAGAGCATTATATTAACCTAGCAGCAGCTTCGGGAAATAACTATGGTATAAAAGATAAAGCAGGGAAAGATTTGAATTATATTCCAAAATAATAATGAGCAGATATACTAAAATACAAACAACATCTATTAATACCCCTAAGGGTTTAGGAGGTAAAACCTTCTACAGAGGAGTTAAATATCCCCCAATACCACTAGAATTTTCAGATATTTATGTGTATACTGAAGAGGGTGATAGGTTTGATATTTTAGCTCAACAATATTATGGGGATTCTTCACTTTGGTGGGTTATCTCATCTGCAAATCAATTTCTTAAACAAGACTCATATTATATACCTTTAGGAACACAAATTAGAATACCAAGTAATATAGGTGCTATAATAGCAAACTATGATTTACAAAATCAAAGAAGATAAAATGTTATGGCTAGACTAGTAGGTGAATCATTTGAAACAGTTGTTAAAGATCAAATTAAACAACGTCAAATAACAGCGGGTAGTGGTTTTAATAATACCTCTAGAACAACCGAACAATTATTAGTACAAAATAACCAAAATACTTGGTTAAAATTAGGGTCTTCTGTTAATATAATAAAAAAGGAGCAGATGTTAGAATTAGGCCTTTTAACAAACAAAAAATTAACAATTGATGACTTTAAAGATAGAGTTGATGGTGTACAAAGATTAAAAGATATAGGGATAACTGAAACTTCAAGGTTTATGGGTAAAAATTTAGCCATGAAATCTGTTTTATTTAACTCACTTTCAGATTTAACACCTTCTACATATAGTGGAGAAGGAAAAGATAGAAAAAAAACTACAGATGGTTCATATAATTTTAGAGCAGGAGTAAACACCCAACAAAACCAAATATGGAATAGTAATAGTGCTTATGGTTTAGGTGGAAACTTACAAGGCATAGTCCCACCTCCAGGTTTAATAGATGCAAGTATAGAATCTTTAAATAGAGGTTCTATTAGAAAGGCAGTTGTTAATATTAAGGCATATAATAAATTCCAATTCGAATTAATTGAATTACTTTACATAAGATTAGGTTATACTATGTTATTAGAATGGGGTAATGATAAATTTATAAACAATAAAGGTGAACTCCAAAAAATGGGGAATACCCTAATGGAGGACATTTGGTTTGCTGACGACGATGTTGTAAATTTTAGGGGTTTAATTAGAAAAGTAAATGAATATCACTATACATATAGTGGTAACTATGATGGGTTTGTAGGTAAAGTCTCTAATTTTAATTGGGATTTTGATACTGACGGGACTTACAATATTACCTTAAATTTAATATCATTAGGTGATGTAGTTGAATCTATAAAAGTAAACAACCCACAAGAAATTAAAACTGAAGCAGAAATAGAAGAAACATTAAAGAGATATAGAACAAAAACCTCTAAAAAAGATAGTTTAAATCAATATGAAGAGATAAAAGATTCTCCCATAGTTACTAATGCCGGTACTTCTGGATTAGCCTATTCCTTATTTTTAGATTTAATAGAGAACACTGGTGAAAAATGGTGGGGGTGGAATTCTCCTTATTTAAATTTATACTGGGCATTAGGAGAAGATAAAGAGGTTAATAAAGCAATCCCAAAAGAACCACCCAAAACAAAACTTAAATATACTGGTGGTACACAAGGAACCTATATTTCTGTTGCTAACCCTGACCATAAAAAATGGGTAGAAACATACGGGAAGGCTTCTAGTACTTCCCCTTCTATAAAAATCAACCAAGGAGAGGGAGTAGACGTTGATAGATATAGTTATTTTTTAACTTTTGGGGAATTACTAAAAAAAGTGCAAACGTTATGTATACCTCGTTTATCTGGAGACTCTATGATAGGGATAGATAATGAAGTTACAACCAACATCATGTCCGTTTACCCAAACCAAATTTCACTAGACCCTAAAGTATGTTTAGTTAGACCTAATTTTACTGATAAACTTTCTTTCAATAACCCAACAGAATTTCAAAAAAAGAAAAATGGTATAAGAACATATTATGGTTTTATTCCTAGAATGAAAGATTGGATGGTAACAGAAGGGAATGATGGGCTTATATATGGTCAAACAATGAATATTTATCTTAATTATGATTTTGTAGCCCAATGTTTAGCAAAAACAACAAAAAAGGGAGAAATTTTTTTATATAAATTCCTTCAAAGCATATGCGATGGTATAAATGAATCTTTAGGGGGAGTTCCTAATTTAGAACCAGTTATTCAAGACGATTTAACACTTGTAATACAAGACCAAAATAAAATTAGAGGGATTGAAACCTCAACTAAATTTAAAGATAATTTTATTGAATCCTCATCAATAGATTTGTATGGGTATAGTGTTAATAATAAGGAAACTACTTCTAACATTGTTAGAGAATTTGGTTTTAAAACAAAAATAGATCCTTCATTAGCCTCTATGATATCTATAGGAGCAACAGCAAATGGTTCTTCAACAAAAAATTATGACGCTACTGCATTTTCAAGTTGGAATTCAGGGTTAAAAGACCAATACCAATTTGATTTCCAAGACCCAGAAGAAGAAATTCGTGTAAATAATGATTCTGAATTCGCCCCTTTAACTGAAGATGAGGTTAAAAGAATGGCAAGTAAATTTGAAAACAGTGACCCAGATAAATTTATTCCAGTGGGGGCTATAAGACCATCTTTTGGTAAAGATAGTTATAAATTCGGATATACTTTTAAATCTGCAAGGGATATAGATAAATGTCCTGTGACTCAGGATTATTGGTGGGCTAGAACTTGGGAAGAATATGTTGATATTTGTATAAATTATAAATTAAACCAAAAACCTCCTAAAAGACCAAATGCAATTAGTCCTAGTTATATAAAATATTTAATTCAAGCTTTTACTGGAAAGATAGCAGGACAAACAAATACCCAACAATATTACTTCCTATTAAATAGTGAGTTTATACGAATGGGAAAATCTCTTTTTAAATCGTATGTAAACACTATTGATAATAATATATTTGTAAAAACCGGTTCTCCATCTACTAAAATAGGATTTATTCCTGTATCTATGGATTTAACACTTGATGGTATTGGTGGGGCTAAAATATATCAAAAGTTAAATATTAACCAAGAATATTTACCTTCACAATATCCAAAGGCATTAGAGTTTATAGTTACTAAAATTAACCATAAAATTTCTGATAATAATTGGGAAACTAGTTTTTCTACAATCTCAGTACCAAAAACAAAAGCAGAAGATTTATCTGGGTTTTTAGAGGAAGATATAATAGAATCAATAATTATCGCAGCAGAAAATCAAATAAAATTCGAAAACCTTTCATCAGAATTAAAATACACAATTTCACCAGGTGACATTGAATTATATAACCCTAATATTCAGGAACTACAATATTTTAATGAAGTAACAACAAAAACCCAAATAGTATTACACCATACAGCAGGAAGAAGAACAGCAGAAGAAGAAATTAAAGATTGGATAAAAGAACAACCACACGTATTAACCCACTATATAATAGACAGAAGTGGACTTAGGACTTATGTTTTTGATACAGATTATTGGGCTTATCATTTAGGAGGAGATAATGGGTCGGCAGCAAACAAGCGTAGTATCTCTATAGAGCTAGTAGCTATAGGATTTGTAACCGAAAATGCTAGTGGCCAATGGATAGATAACTATGGTCAAGAGATTAAGGAGGAGGATACAGCTTTACCTTATAGATGCACTGGATCAGGGCCTAATGATTTTGAGGTAATGACAGAAGGTTATAGAGGATATAAAAGATATCAAAAGTACACCACAGAACAAATCTCCGAATTAGAGTCAACACTAATTACACTCAATTTTAGACATGATATCGAAATAAATATGAATGCTAAACAGTGGAAAGCAATGTTCCCTTTAGAGGGTACCACAAACTACAATATACCCGGAATATTATCACATAATACATTCAGAGCCTCAATAAATAAAACTGACATTTTTCCACAACTAGAACTTTTGCAAATGTTACAGAAGTTTAATAATGGTGGTAATAGTTTCTTTTCATAAAAAAACCATTAAAAACATTTTAATTATGTATTATCCTTTATCACAAATAACAACTAACTTAACAGCAGTTTCTGGTGAGTTTACCCTTATTAGTAATGGGGAGGGTTATATAGGTAGTTATTTTTCCACATCCGATGGAAAATATTATACTGGTAAAACCCCTCAAGATGGTCCTAATGATGAATTAGCATTAACAATAGTAACAAAAAACACAAATTTAGAAGACGCAGAATCTGGGGTTGCATTAGTAACAAATAATAGAACCACTCAAACCATTGCCCCAACAAGGTATATTAACTCTTTAAAATTCCCTCTAAACCAAGCAATACCACCTGCCTCTAGTATACCCTTCCCCACTGAAGAAGAATACCAAACAGGAGAATTTGTACGATACTTTTTAAAAAAAACAAATACCTCTATATACATGGAGGTAAATGAAGAAACATACATTAATTATAATAATAAAAACCCAAACACTCAATACCCTCTATACACACCAATCAAAATAAACTGGGATCTTACTGGTAACCCTCTTGATACTTATAAGGTAAACAAAAATATAACTTTATTAACGGAAAATCAAGAAAATTTACTTGGTTTTTCATTTTCATTTAGAGGTAAATTTGTTAAGTATTATAGACCTACCTCTCAAAATTTCTTTAATACTAAGGGTGGGGAATTAAAAATAGAAACTAATAATGAAAATTATGCTGGTTTTTATCACGTTAATCCTAATCTTGGAAAAATAATGGAAGGTAAATTTCACAAACCTACATTTCACAATATTTTAATCCCCTTTAAAGGAGATGAAATAAAAGGGGAGGTACAAGTAAGGGTTGATAATGAAGTAGGAACATCAATAAGAACAAACTATCAAGGAAATAGTGGCTACTAGATAAATCTTTCGTATATTCACCTTATAAATAAAGGTATATGTACTGGTTGATAGAAAATGAGGAGCAATTAAAGGTTTTATTAAATAGTGGTTTTAAAGAGGCATTTGTCGAAGTAATCCCCTATAATGATACAATCCACCCAACTTTAA
>Ga0209534_10005216_pt1 | contig 11607 bp, 9 predicted proteins | sample COG_07_FD_184751 | JGI IMG/M metagenome (GOLD analysis project Ga0209534, IMG submission 184751) | Pelagic Microbial community sample from North Sea - COGITO 998_met_07 (SPAdes) (version 2) | ecosystem: Environmental > Aquatic > Marine > Neritic zone/Coastal water | place: Helgoland, sampling... | reverse complement strand
CTAGTCATGATGGAAGTAAATATCCTACTACTGGTATTATTACCAATAGTGATAACAATTTAAAAAGAACGTATAAAATAACGCGTGATTCTATTGATATTTCCACTATTAATAACAACGTAGGTAAGCCAAAAGCATTTGGATTTGTTACAGACAAGAAACAAGCCATTTTGTATTTCCCCTTGACAAACGAATCCAGTGTTACCGATGATAAATCTACTTCGGTATCTTTTGTCCACGTTATGGATTTAGAAAACAATAAACATATAGCAACTTATTATTTCAATGGAAATCAATTAGAAATGTACCCGAAAGACGTCGATAACTTAGGCAGAATCACTGGAACATCTGATTCTTCATCATTTGATAGTTCCGAATTAGATGGATCTGAGTCTTCTGGTACCCTTTCTTTTACGGGTTCAATTGAAGATGAACTAACTGGTACGGATTTCAAAAGTAAAGTAGAGAAAGATACCTCTAAGAAACTCTTGTTTTTCGCAGCACGTCATAATAATGAAATGGTAAGGGCTTATATTTCTATAGGAGACGACAATAGTATTACCATCAAAAAAACCGAAACTGAAATGGGTGAATTGCTTAGTGGCGATGATAGTGATGATGATGATGATGACGCTAGTGTTGCCAGTGATGCCAGTGATGCCAGTGATGCCAGTGATGACAACAACAACTCCAGTGGAAGCAATAGTGCCACGATTAATGAACTGACTAATGCAATGAATTTAATCAACAGTATGCAAGGCTTATTTGGTTCATCGGATAGCAACTATTTATTGAAAACCGAAGTCGTACCCCCAGTTTGTCCGACATGTCCATCGTGCCCCAATAGTGGTGTCTGTACAAACTGCGGTGGAAATGGTGGCAGTGGAACCAATACTGGTAGTGGAGGCAGTGCTTCCAGTTTGGCACGAGATGCCGGCACAGGAGCCACTAATCTAGTCCGAGATGGAGCAGATGGAGCCACTAATATTGCCCGAGATACCGCATCGGGTACTCTTGAAGTAGGAAAAGATGTTGTATCCGGTACAAAAGATACGGTCGGTCAAGTAGCATCAGGTACAGGAGAATTCGTAAAAGACGGAGCGTCAGGTGTCTACGGTGCCGCCAAAGATGTGACTCAAGGAACTGTAGGATTAGGCCGTGAAATTGTACAAGGTGTTGGTGGCATTTTCGGGGCTGGTTCAGGAGGAGCCGGTCCATCTACTGCCAATGGTGGGTATTATAATGCCTACGGTGGACCCGGTGGTTATGGATACCCCCAACCAGGACCTCAAATACCCGGTGGATACATGAATCCAGGACAATACCGAACACCAGGACAAGACCCTTATAGTTATTACGGAGCCGTACCCGGAAAGGCCGGTGGAGCAAATTATATGCCCCGTACAGCCGATTTCAGTTCATTTGGTCGTTAAACTCGTAAAATAAGAAACTAATACAAGAATATACATAAATCATATTTTGGGTATATTCCTAACCATCAAAATCAAAATCAAAATCAAAAATCAAATTGTTACAAAAAAATGAAATCGAGAGAAAAATCCATTAACCAAGAACTGACACTCTATAACGACATATTGGACCGTACAAAAATACAGCACGAAATAACGACCATTTTGTCTCAATTCGATGAACATTGTCAATCCACTACAGTGAAAAAGGGCATCTATATCTACGGTTATCCCGGTACTGGAAAAACCACTTTTGTGGAAAATTTGCTTAAATCGTTAAATTACGACGTGATTATGTACAATGCCGGTGATGTACGGAATAAAACCTTATTTCAAACTATAGACAGTAATCATATATCGAATCGCAATGTATTGGACTTGATGTGCAATCGTGTACGGAAAATCGCCATTGTAATGGACGAAATCGATGGTATGAACAATGGAGACAAAGGGGGTATCGATGCACTGATTAAACTGATTCGACAAAAGAAGACGAAAAAACAGCGCGGTGAAAATACGACACTCAACCCCATATTCTGTATAGGAAATCACGAAAATGACAAGAAAATTCGCGAACTCATGAAGGCGTGTCACGTCTTTGAACTGAAAAAGCCGACACATATTCAAATGGATCAATTGCTAACCCATAGTTTGCCCCCCTTTACTACATTTTCAGTAGAATTCCGTGACCAAATTGTGAATTACATTCAAGGAGATCTCCGGAAATTCCGTTTTTTGTCTCAAATATGGAAAACCAAACCCCATATGATTTCTTCTACAGTATTGCAAAACATTTTCCATTTGAAAACATCAAATGAAGACGCCAAAAAAATTGCGTGGAAATTGCTCAATAATAATATTCCTATAGATGAACACAATGTATTCATGAATGAGACTGACCGTACAACAGTTGCTTTATTGTGGCACGAAAACATAGGCGGGCTTTTGTCTCAACATCCTAATGAAAAGGCCTTTCCCTTTTATTGTAAATTGCTAAACAATATGTGTTATGCCGATTATATCAGCCGGATTACATTCCAAAGTCAAATCTGGCAATTCAATGAAATGACGTCCTTAATTAAGACCTTTTATAACAATCAAATGTATCATCGCGAATTTCCCAAAACGCCTAAACCCATTCAATTGGACCAAATCGATTTTACAAAAGTATTGACGAAATATTCCACTGAATACAACAATCAACTCTTTCTACAGAGTTTATGCCAAAGAATGACCATGGACAAAAAAGACGTCATTTGCTTTTTCCAAGAACTACGTGTACTGTACGGTGAACTCTTCTATTTGAATACGGAAAAACTACATCGTGTAGAGGGATTATTGCAAAAAGACGAAATTGATGTATTGGACATCAAGCGCATGTATCGTTTTCTCGATAAAAATGTAAAAAAAGAAGACTTATTAGAGTATGAACCCGATTATTGAACTAACGAAAAGTCATATAAATGAAAATGCCTAAATGTAAATAAATATTCTCGGCAAAAAAGAATTTTTATTTTTCGCGAAAATTAGAAAGTCACTAAATCAATACGTCCACAACCAAAATCAAAAATAATCCTAAATCCCCCTAAATCCCCTAAATATGAAAATTTTGTCTCAAATCATCCCTTTTGTCTTTTCTACAGTAAAAGAGTTTCGTATTGATGAATCGCATGCCGTTGGGCACGCATTCGATGTACTCCATCATGCACATGTGAATTGGAAAAGTTCATTAGAATCGTATCCCCATTTAGAAGACCAACAAAATGTGATTTATACATCGGCTTTAGTACATGATTTATGTGATGCTAAATATGTGGATCCCGGTAAAGGTTTAGCCAAAATCCAATATCATTTAGCCGGTCAAACTGAACTAAGTCCGGTCGAAATTGGTGCGGTCAGTTCTATTATTACTACCATGTCGTATTCCAAAGTGCGAAAAAAAGGATTTCCCACTTTAGGTACTTATCAATATGCGTATCATATTGTACGAGAAGCCGATTTATTGGCTGCGTATAGTCCTGACCGGAGTATATTGTACAATATGTACTGCGTGGATCCACATTGGAAACAGGCCACGAAAAATGCGCATAATTTAATGCGCAACCGAGTGTGGAAACACGGCGAAGATAAATTATTTTTGACACCTTATGGGAAAACACTGTACAAAGAATACGAAGCAGAATCGCGTCGTCGTATGGATGTGTGGTTGCAAATTCTTCACGATTCTACAATAATCACGGGCACTTCCGGTGTGGATTTACATAAAACGGGATATATGTATTCTGCGGTGGATACTGGTGGTGGTGGTGGTACTGACGGCACTGGTGGAGGCACTGTAGACGAAATCGGTGTTTGAACACTGGTTGGGTTTTCCTCCATTGAAGCCTGTACACTGGCATCGGCCAATACAATGCCTATTTCTTCTACAGGTTTCATATTGGCATTTTTCTCCTTTTCCAAAAGTTCGGCTTTGGCTTTCCATTCTAGTAGTTGTGCTTTCAATTTTGTATTCAGACCTTCTAAAACCCCAATTTTCCGACCTTGATCTTCTACAGCATCTTGAAGGGGGTTTTTCCCCGCTTGAAATGACTGCAAATGCTGTTTCAATACTTGGATTTCTTGTTGTTGTTTTCCCAGTACTTCGGCTACTTCGGGCATTGTCATAGGTCGTTGTGGTTTACCGTTTTCTTGTACCATGATTTGCATATTATTGACGCGCATTTGTTCCCGTTGTGCTTCCAAGACTTTCATTTGTTCCAATACATCGGGTTTCATATTGGGCTCTCCCGGTTTGTATTCTTCCAATAGACTGTCGATTTTTTCCATGAAAAAGTCTTTGACCGGTTTTTCGTACTGCTGACGAATAAATTCTTCTACAGTTTTCGTCGACGGTTTGAATGTAGGATTATCGGTTTTCAGCAATTTCTTTTTGTCGAATGTATTGTGATTATGAGAGAAAACCAAAATGGTTTTCATGGGATCTAACTGTACAAAAGGTATTGTGTAATTTTTCAAAAACTCGCGTTCTTCGGCCAATGAAGCGGTCGGATTAAATTGAGTCTGGTTTAATAATTCTTTCCGGAAAGCAAACGTTCCGGCCGTAGCATGATTCGGTCCATATGGCCCACCTTGGTACATTTGTTGAATGTGTTTAAAGTAGACGTAAATTTCACTGGAACCAGCACATAACGCATTTGCGTTTTTCAATAATGTATCTACGGCGTGTTCTACGCGTTCGGGTGGATAATAATCGTCGTCATCAATGTAGACCAATATCGAACCATTTGTTCTACAGTGCGTATAATTGCGTTTTGCCCCCAGTGTCATTTTGTCTTGTACAGGATAGTAATGGATTTTGGGTACATTGGGAACATTTTCCAGTAAATCGCCTATTTTATCCGTACCGTCGTCTACAATAATCCATTCCATGCATTCTTTTGGGTACGTTTGATTTTGAATACAAGTAATCATGGATTGAATAAAAGGCCGACGATTGAAAGTAGGTGTACATAAACTTACCAAAGGTCGGTTTGGTGCTAGTTGTTGTGTTTTTTTCTTGTTGTTTTTACCCATGTTCTAATTATAGTAGAATAGCATTTCTATTATAATTGGTTTTTTCTATAGTTTATTTAATTAATAGGCCCATATCTATCAGTATTAAGACTTGTCATATTTTCAGGTAATTTTGATTCAGGTCTACCTATATTATTACTAGCACCGGTAGTATTTACAGTAGCACCAGAATTAATAGGATTAACTGTAGCATTAGTATTATCATTAGATGATGAATCTTCATTTGCATTACTGGAACTGTTTTTACCTTGTAAATGATCTTTCAAAAATTTCAACACATATCTGTTTTCCAAAACGGTATTCCGGTCTATTTTATCGGGCTGTTCATCTCCATTATAGGGGAAAATTTCATTGTATGTTTTTATAATCGTTTCTACTTTGCTTTCTTCCTCACCTTCTGCTATTTCCACTTTTGTATTAATCCCAGCAACTGCTTTTTCCAAATATTCTAAAACGGATTTATCATCTTTTGTTGTGCTAAGGAAAGGGATGACTTCATTTATGGCATTTATGAATTTTATCAAATTTTCTTTCACCTTATTATAGTCTGTATCTACAAGACCTCTCAAATCATCAGTTGATTTTTGTTTATACTCATCGGCTTTACCCTCTTTTCCAATTTCTTTCATACGTTCGTATATTTTACTATAATTGTGGTCTTTCAAATTATCACTAATTGTACCCGTTTCTTTTTCTTTCATTTTTTGATATGTTTCAAATATCAATAGACCCAATGACAACCATTTTGAATTATTGTTTTGTTTTCCCACTACTGCTTCAGTAGAACTCAATAAGACTTCTCCTAATTTCTTTTGGTTGTCCCCTCTAGAAGCCAATGCAAACAAGATAATCAGTGCTATTACAGTTAAAATCATATTGGATATTAAACTACCTCTTAATTCAACACCATCAATTTTATTTACATTGTACCGTCCCATGATCAATTCCATAAATTTCCACAAGAAAAAGATCAAATAGGCTACCCATAGAAAATTGGATACTTTTCCGCCTAAAATGTCATGTGGACGAACATTGAATATTTCTTTCAATCTATTATCCGGAAATAAATCGGTATTTAATCTGCCAATATCGACTTTACATGAATAAAAGTAATAAAATACATATACGCTAAAGAACAATTGTGTAATTGGAGCCAATACGAGTACCAAAATCAATTGCAACAATAGAGCCACCAAATATTTCCATGTATAAGTACTCCATTTCCGGATTTCATCTGCATCGGGAGTAATAATAAACATGACAAAGCCCAGTAAAATAAAAATATAAATCATGGGATTGGCCTTTAGTTTGAAAATATTTACCAATGAATCCATTAACATTGGTATAAAGAAATACACCATAAACCATGAAATAATAAACAAAAAGACGAATTTGCTAATTCGTTCTAATCCCACAAATCGGATAAACTTTGGCAAATACACACCATATATAGTATAAACGAACAGAGGACCAATATAAGAAAACGGTAAAATAATATTTCTAATGGGAAACGGTATGTAGTCATTCGCAAACAAATGACCCGGTCGCGCACAAGGTCCATCTGATGCGAAATACAGTACACATGTAAAAGCATAGGCTAATGGTATGGAGAAAAATTCACACGCACTCTTGGTAATCCAATCGGCATCATTATTCACTTTGCGTTTGTATTCTTCTTTTGAATACTCTTTACATTCATTGTGTCCACAAACGACAGCCCCCATTTTGGCTATAATGCGCAAAACACAGTAGGGAGAATACACGACTGCTCCAAAAAGACTGGTTAATGCGGTTGGTATCCGCATTGGGCTTTTGAAATCGTCAAATGTCACTGTTTTGAAACCACATTCCTTGCCGAATAAAAGGGAAATGAAAAACATGAAAAAGCCCATAATGGCAATCATCATGGATAACCGGGCTGATTTTTCCATTAATTTATGGAGTACCAGACCCAATATAATGGCCATAATAATGGCAACGGAAAAGGCAATTGTAATACGTTGACCCCATTCTTTTCCTTTTTTATTATTTTTGGATACAAAACCTTCTTCGATGTTATTTGGCCCAATACCACCATCCTCAATATCCCCACCATTATCAACACCACCAACACCACCAACACCAATATCCCCAGCATTTAATTCAACGTCTTCTACAGGGGTAGCATTGGTGGCTACTGGTATAGAATCGACTGTAGAAGAATTAATATTATCTGTCTCGGCAGTATTAAATGTCGGCAATACATCTATATTTTTATAATTATTTTTTATTGCCTTTTTTTGTAGTACTTTTTTCAATCGATCTTCCATATAACATATAAAATATATAAAACAAAACTATATACTTTAAACAGAATATAAACGAAGGTAAAAAACACCCTAAACTTGGGGGATACATCCCCCCTGGGGGATACATCCCCCATACCCCCTGGCTCCGCGTATTGCTGGGGGATACATCCCCCATACCCCCTGGCTCCGCGTATTGCTTGGGGGATACATCCCTCATACCTACCAGTAGAAAAAAGTCCATAAAGGATATCCTGTACAAAAAGCATAACGTGGAACAGAGGGGGTATGGGGGAACCTTTAGGTTCCCTCAAGTGGAACGGAGGGAGTGTGAGGGAACCTTTAGGTTCCCTCATTAGGTTCCCTCAATAGGTTCCCCCAATTAGCGCGCATACAACATTCCACAACTTCCTCCAATAAACGACAATACATTGTATCTCTCTTCAAACAAAGTCAAATTATAAGTATATTCGTACAGTCTCCAATTCGATTTATTTACCGCAATGGCTTCTCCGTCGGCATTGCAAATCACTTCATAATTAGAATTACGAGCATCTACTTGTGGAATATAAGTGACGAATTCCAATTCAATATTTTTGAATTTGCTCAAATTGATGGCTCCGGAAGGTTGGTAAGATTGTGGATTTGTATCCAAACAAAATTGATAACAATACAATCCTTCACGAGCATAACCATATGTACGGGAATATTTCTCAATGTACTCAAAAACACCCCGTGGAAGAGTATTTTCGCGGTATTTACCATCTAGTACAATACCTAAACTCTCCATAATAGCCTTGTGATTTTCTACATTGTAATCACCACTTATAAAAATACCGGTATTGAATCGTTTGCCTTTTTCAGCAGGGTGTAATAACAGTACAGGTGGTGGTTGTTGAACATCACTTGGTAAATTCTTGTACGGCCAATTGCTATAATTCGTCCATTCATTACGCATATTGACATCGTTCCGCTGAAAGTACCACATCCAATTGGAAATCATACCATTTGTCTCCACTTTTACTTTTTTGGAACCATATATGTTTTCATATTTATGGGTAAACACCTCTTTTACTAAATAGACTTGATCTTCTTGTGCGAATTTCTTGGCCTCTTCTTTTGTCAGAAATGCATAAGTCGATAACAAATGTATATCGGCATTCCATGTATTGATTGTACTAGCATACGCATCTAAATCCACTTTACCATAATTGCTCGGGTAATCTTCCGGATACAACCATGTTTCGGCGGCAAAATTCCCATTAAGGTCGGTAGCATTTACAATATTCTGTTTCAATGGACTCTGTAGAAAACGATACATTTGGAAACGGTCTTGGTTGAAATCAGGGCGAATGTACGGATACATATATTCCCCACCATCTTCGTCTACATCGAAAATATCGCGGACTTGGAATAAATCCTGTATAGGCCTCATAGTAATATTGATTTCCACTTCATTGTACTGTAGAGCCACTAATGGCAAAGCACAACGAGTATCATTCATATACCATGTATGTAGTGGAATGTAGAGATTGCGTCCGCGTATAGACGGTTCTACTCCATCAGTAGTAGTAACACCATCTTGATAAAACGCATTGGGATACGTATTGGACCGACCATATGCCAATGCGGGATTGTTCAATTCGGGTACATTTCCAGTCATTTCCCGGAATGCTTTTTTCTTGGTTTCTGTATAGTCACGGTCGACCATGGCGCTCAAATAATCCCCACTATACCGGGCCAATGTAAAAGCACCGCATAATATTTCCACTTCTTGTATCATTTGAGCCCCTAAATCTTCAATCCATCGAAATTCGTAGGGAACCCATTTGTTATTATTATGATTGTTTTCATTTACAGTAAGTCCTTCATTATTTACCTGTTTGTTAATAGGTGGATATACGGGACTCCAAATATCGGGTAAAGTGATGACTAAATATGTATCCAATAACAGTTCCGCATAACGAGGTATTTTGAATGTAAAGCGCGAAGGTTCGGTTAGTCTCAAATCACGAGAACCACTATAATCGATCCGGAATTTCTGTAGACCAAAATTCGTATATTTACTGTAAACCGTGCTGAAAAATGTTTTACAAGGATTGCCATTTAAAAATATATTGGCATGTCCCAGAGCGATTAAATTCAATAAACCACCAGCCATTATTTTTTAATTACTATAGTGTTTCTACTGTATAGATTATGAATAAATAAATAAATTGGGTGAATAAATAGTAGTATATAAAATATATTGCTATTATATAATTCTTGTTTTTTTAAACCTTATTATACATATAGGACTTCATTATAGATATAGAGAGTAATAATAAAAAATGAACTTTTCGTCTAAACTTTTGATCACTTTAGTATTATGCATTGTCGTTTATTTACTATATTCTATTGTTCTCTACCGTAAAGAATACTATGAATCTTATTATTTAGCACCGCCGCCGACAAAGGAAACCGATGAAAAAGTGGAATCCTTTGAATCGTTCCCTTTGATTAAATCCAACAATACAGTGAATTTACCCATTATGGAATATGCCATTATGTCTTCATGGAATAGTGCTTTAGAAACGAGCAACAAAGTGTCTTTACAAGCATTGGAACGGGTATTAAAGCGCGGTTATCGTTTTCTTGATATGGAATTGTATTTAGTGGATGATCAAGTACAGGTCAGTTATTCCAGTGAAACTGGTTCCGATATAATGGAAAGCGAGCCGATTTTATTTTTCGATGTGTGTAAACTGATTGCCACACAAGCATTTTATGTAAGCAACAACGAAGACCCTTTGTTTTTACATCTACGGGTACGTACACCTGGTGACGCCATTTATCCTAAAATTGCCGATTCTTTAGTGGGTCACTTTGAATCACATTTGTATAAAAAAGACGTGACGAAAAATACACTTTTTTCCGAGATTCAAGGTAAAATCGTGGTTGTATTTGATTTATTGGTATCAAGTGGAATTCGTAATTACGAATGCAAAGGAAACTGTAGAGTCAATATGAAAAAAATGATTTCGGCTTATTCGGGTTCTTCAACCTTGGTATCATCGAAACAACATGTGAAAATAGATGAACCCAAACGGGGACTGGAAATGAAAGATGATGAGAATCTTAGAACCAATGTACGAAAATGGCAAATGGTGACTCATGGTTTAGGCGTGGATTATGAGAAACAAAATAGTGAACATTTTACTAAATTACTATTGGAACATAGTGTACAGATTATACCCCATAAAGTGTATTCCATGGATGAAAATATTGATAAATACGAAGAGTTTTTCATGAACAATGGAAAACGCGCTTTTGTTCCATTGGCAGTAGCCCTTCGCGATGGATTACTTGTGAACTAATTGTGTTTTATGAAAACAGTAGAAAAAAATGATACTTTTTGTACTGTTCTGTGTGTTTTTGTCCGGTTATTTTCGTTTCGGTTTTGGTTTCGATTTGGATTTTGTTGTACGGTGTTTTCCTTTGTTCACGGGTTTTTGTTTTTGTTTTTGGGTTTGTTTATTTAGACGTTGTTTTTTAGACGGATTGAGAGAAACCAATCCAATAAAAACATCGATTTTATCGTCATCTACACATGGACAGTCTTCTACAGTAGGCAATGGTCGTTCGATTTCGTCTAATGTGTAATAAGTCATTGTAGGTCGGGGATCCATTTCCAATCCTCTTGGTACGGATAAATGTGCTGGTAATTGTGCGTTATTATTATGAACTGCAATCATTTGTTTTGGTTTTCAGTTGTCTCTACAATAACTCTACATTTTATACCATTGGTTTTACACGCAATTCATGGACTTCTTTCGTAGTACGATGGTCTTTTAAATATTGCAATACATAGGATTTTTGTTCCGGGTCTTGAATTAATTCTCCTAAAGTTTTATCCAAATACCCAAAGGTTATTCCACTGTATTGTTTACGCGGTACAAGATTGATTTGTCGACCGGACAATTTAATGGTACGGTTTTCTAAATTGTTTGTTTTCATTAATTCAACAATGGAATCCTGTAGAAGTTGCTTTTGTACACGCAAGGCTTTCTGGCGTTCGGCTAGTTCTTGTAATTCGGCATCGATATTCAAATACGATTGTAATTTTTGAGACAATTCTGTTGTTTGTAAAGCCATAATGGTTGTCTACTGTCTACTGTCTACCGTATACAATAGAGATAACTACTGTTTTTATGTCTTTTTTCATACAGTAGGCTATAGCATCATTGCACATGGTGCCATCGAATGCGGTAGTGGAACTATAGATGGAGTGGTTTTGATTT
>Ga0209534_10005213_pt1 | contig 11616 bp, 3 predicted proteins | sample COG_07_FD_184751 | JGI IMG/M metagenome (GOLD analysis project Ga0209534, IMG submission 184751) | Pelagic Microbial community sample from North Sea - COGITO 998_met_07 (SPAdes) (version 2) | ecosystem: Environmental > Aquatic > Marine > Neritic zone/Coastal water | place: Helgoland, sampling... | reverse complement strand
AAATAAATAGTTGATCGCCAATTTCTTTGTTAGATAATCCTTCAGAAATTAATTTTAAAATTTCAATTTCTATTTCTGTTAAAGACTCAACCAATTCTTTGTCTTCGTTAGAGTCTGAAACTCCTCCCTTGCTCAGCAAAGTCATGGTAACATCTGAAGAAAAGAATTTTTCGCCTTCGCAAATCTTTTTAATGGCGTTAATTAATTCGTTTTGGTTGGTGTTTTTTAACAAATAACCATCTGCGCCAGCATCAACCACATTTTGAATTACGCCTTTTTCGTTGTGCATAGAAAGCACCAAAACCTTAATATTACTAAATTGAGCTTTGATAAGTTTTGTGGCCTCAATGCCTGTTAATTTAGGCATATCAATATCCATCAAAACAATATCAATAGTTAAGGTTTTACAAATTTCAACAGCTTCTTCACCATTAGAAGCAGAGGCAACAACCTTAAGACCTTCAATATCTTTTAGAATATTCTTTAGTCCATCCGAAACAATCTGATGATCATCTGCAATTAAAATTCTTATTTCCTTAATCATGCAATGGAACTCTAATAGTGGCTACGGTGCCTTTGTTTAAATCTGTTTCGTAATTTACTTCTCCGTTAAAAGTATTGGCCCTGCTTTTCATATTCATTAAACCAATACCATCTCTCTTCTCATCAAATTTAAATCCTTTACCATTATCTTCAACTAAAAGTACCAAATGCTTTTGGGTTTTACTTATTTGCACATCTACTTTAGTAGCACCTGAATGTTTTATGATGTTGTTAATTAACTCTTGTGTAATTCTAAAAAGGCCTATTTCAAGTACTTCATCAAACCTTCCTTCATCTAATCCAATTTGGTTAAAAGAATATTCAACTTTTGAAATGGCTAAACTTTTGTTTAACATGTCTTCAATGGCAGAGACTAATCCATTTTCTTTTAAAGCCTTGGGCATCATTTGGTGAGAAATTGCCCTAACTTCAGTGCAAGCCTCATCAACAAAATTTAAAATATTTGAGTATTCTTTTTGGTTATCATTTGGCAAATCAGCTGTAAATTTTGAAAGCCCCAATTTAATTCCTGATAAGGTTTGCCCGATTCCAGCAAGCAGATCTTTGGCAATTCTTTGCCTTTCGTTTTCTGTTGCCAAAATAACTGCTTTTAAGCCTTTTTTCTGCTCTTCCAATAAAGCTGCGCTCAATTTTCTATCTTGCTTAATGCGATAAAGTTAGTAGAATACTACAGAGAAAATTATTACCAAAATAAGGCCCAATACGGTAATTAATATTTGGTTATTCTTTTCTTGAATTACTAGTTCTTGAATTAATTTTTCCTGTGAAAGTTTTTCAATTTCTTGCTCCTTTTTTTCAGTATCAAACTTGGTTTGCATTTATGCAACTGTTTGGTTTACGTTTTCATTGATTATAGAATCGCTATACAATGTATAAAACTGAATACTTTCATGTGCTTTTTTATAGTTGCCGGTTGCCGGTTAATACTCAGATAATGCAAAGTAGGCCTGCTTGGTATGCTCTTTTATTCCCAAGCTTTTTGAAGTAGCCAAAGCTGAGTCTAACATCGGTTTAGCCTTTTTATAATTACCTAATCTGGTATAACACTTGGCTAAGTTTACTTGCGTAGGTGTAATTGTAGTTTTATTTCCTAGTTTTTTTTTAGAGAGTATGCTTCTTTTAGGTATTTCAAAGCTTTGCTAGTTTCATCTAGTTGGTAATAAGCCGAACCCATACTCGAAAGACAAGCAGAATACCCCTCTTTATCTTTAAAGTTGGTTAAAACCGATAATGCAGTATCATAATACGCTAAGCCTTCTTGGTAATTTTTGTTTCCATAAAGTACATTACCGAGGTTATGATACGATGCTCCCAAATCATAATCGGCATTTAGCTCTTTGCGATATTTTACTACCTTTTTGTGATACTCAATTGATTTTTGGTAGTTGCTTTGGTCGTGGTATAAAATGGCAATGTTGTTTAGGCAATAAGCTACATAAAAAGGAAGATTTTTTTCTTCGTAAATTTTTAAAGCTTTAAGACTAGCTTCTAATGCTTCGGGTAAGTCTCTTTTGTTTTGATGTGCTATACCAATTTTGTTGTAAAGTGCCGCAATTCCTAAAGTATCGTTTAGTTTTTGCCTAATAGCTAATGAGCTATCGAATAAGCTTAAGGCCTTGTTATAATTAGCAATATCAATAAATATTATGCCTAAATCGTTATACGCTTGGGCAATCCCTTTATCGTATTGAATTTTGAGGCAAAGTTTAAGGCAAGCCTTCCATACTTTCTGGCAGAATCGAAGCTTATAGCACGATTATACCAGCAAAGGTCTGAAAGAATTAGAGCTTTTTCTTCGCCTTGTTTTAGTTTAACAGTTTGCTTTAAACTATCTACTAATTCTTGCACCTGGCCAAAACCACATGAAGAAATTAGTAAAAAATAAATGAATATTAACTTCTTACTATAGAGGAATATTCCCGTGTTTCTTTTTAGGTAGGTTATCAACTTTATTTTCAAGCATTTTAAAGGCCCTTATTAATTTGGCCCGGGTTTGGTCTGGTTTTATTACTTCATCAACATATCCTCTTGCAGCTGCGTTATACGGGTGGGCAAATAACTCTGCATATTCGTCTTCTTTTTCTTTATGTTTTGCTGCTTGGTCTTCAGCCTCAGCTATTTCTTTTCTAAAAATTATTTCAGCAGCACCCTTGGCTCCCATTACAGCAATTTCTGAGCTTGGCCAAGCATAGTTCATGTCTGCCCCAATATGTTTTGAGTTCATCACATCATAAGCTCCGCCGTAAGCTTTTCTTGTAATTACTGTAATTCTGGGTACAGTAGCTTCGCAAAAGGCATACAATAATTTAGCACCATTGGTAATAATGGCATTCCATTCTTGGTCGGTGCCAGGTAAAAAACCAGGTACATCTTCAAAAACGAGAAGCGGAATATTAAATGCATCGCAAAATCTTACAAATCGAGCGCCTTTTTTAGAGGCATTTACATCTAAACATCCTGCTAAAACAGCAGGTTGATTAGCTACGATTCCTATAGACCTGCCAGCCAATCTTGCAAATCCAACAACTATGTTTCCTGCAAAATTTTCTTTTACCTCAAAAAACGAACTATCGTCTACAACACCTTCAATTACTTCTCTAATATCGTAAGGTTGATTTGGATTATCTGGCACAATATCATTTAATAAAGGTCTTATTTCATCCTTAGATTCATAAGGAACAAATGGTGGTTCCTCTTCACAATTTTGAGGAATATAAGACATCAGTCTTTTTAGGCCATTTATAGTTTCTACTTCGTTTGGAAATGCAAAATGGGTAACTCCACTTTTTGATGAATGAGCTGATGCTCCACCTAAATCTTCGGCAGAAACCTCCTCGTTGGTAACTGTTTTAACCACATTTGGGCCAGTAACAAACATGTAAGAAGTATTTTCTACCATAAAAATAAAATCGGTTAAGGCAGGCGAATAAACTGCACCGCCGGCACATGGGCCCATAATGGCAGAAATTTGAGGAACAACTCCTGATGCAATTGTGTTTCTATAAAAAATATCAGCATAACCGCCTAATGAAACTACACCTTCTTGAATTCTTGCTCCTCCAGAATCATTTAATCCAATTACCGGAGCGCCATTTTTCATGGCCAAATCCATAATTTTTACAATTTTCTCAGCGTGAGCTTCAGCAAGGGATCCTCCCAAAACGGTAAAGTCTTGAGAAAAAACATAAACCAATCTTCCAGCTATAGTACCATATCCAGTAACAACTCCGTCACCCAAAAACCTTTGTTGGTCTAGACCAAAGTTTACAGAACGGTGCTGAACTAACATTCCCAATTCTTCAAAAGAACCTTCGTCTAACAAAAGGTTAATTCTTTCGCGAGCTGTTAGTTTTCCTTTTTTATGCTGTGAATCAATTCTTTTTTGACCTCCACCTAATAAAGCTTCTTCAATCTTCTTCTCTAATCTATTTATTTTATCAGGCATGCTTGCTTGTTGAAATTTGAGCGTTAAAATTAAAAATTGGTGGCAAAGTAACCTACCTAATTACCAAAGGTATTTTATGAATTATATCATCTGACTGAAGTGTAATCAGGTAAATACCTGAAGACCAAGTAGAAACATCCAAACTATAACCATTAATTAATTGTGATGCATTTATGGTTTTGTTAAAAACCAATCTTCCATTATTTGCGTAGACATTTACAATTCCGTTGTTTGATTTAATGGTTTCAAAAACCAAATTAATTTGGTCTTCTGCCGGGTTCGGATAAACCTTTACTTCACTGGTTTTTACAAATTCTTCTGTACCTATTTGTATGCCTATGCTAATAAAGAATTTAGCAGTATCCAGACATCCAAAAAAGTTAGATTCAACCACTTGAATTTCTCCAGTACCTGCTGTTCCCCATGTAATATTCGAAAGGTTGTTTGTTGTTGAACCAATTACTCCATTTGTGGCACTCCAAAAGTATTGAGAACCATTGGTGGCATTAATTGCATAAGTGTAACTATTGCCCGGTTGAACCATAGTTGGGCCTAACAAACCTCCAATTTGAGGAGCAGGCCTGATATCAACTCTTTTATTGGCGGAATCTGTACAACCATTGGTATCTGTAACAGTATATTTTAACTGGTAAGTTCCTGTATTTAATTGGTTAGGAATAAAAACATTGTTTGATACAGCGGGTCCATTAAAGTTACCTCCGCTTGGCGAAGCAAATATTAGAACTGTGTCACCATTTTCACAATAATCACCAGCTACACCGGTAAATACTATTTGAGGTTGAGGGGCTACAGTTACCTGTGTTACAGTTGAGGTGGCTGAGCAACCAACTGAATCTGTTGCAGAAACTGAATAATTACCAGGAAGCGAAGCGTTAATTACTGGTGCAGTTGCACTTGAAATATTCACCCCATTTAATTTCCATTGATAAGTTGGATAATTAGTTGGGTTTGCATTTAAAAATACTGAGCCTCCAGCACAAAAAGAAGTATTGCCAATGGCAAAAATTCCAATATTAATTTTTGGTGGTTCTTGAACAAGAACCGAATCAATAAAAGAACAATTGTTGGTATCTGTTACGGTAATATTTTGGTAACCACCAGACAGTTTTGTTGCATTGTTTGTTTGGGCTCCACTTTCCCATAAATAATTATAAGGCGTTGTTCCTCCAATTACAGAAATTTGGGCAGAACCATCATTTTTACCAAAGCAGCTTACCGGAAATGAATTTAAGAATCCTGTCAACATATTTGGCTCAAATATTTGAACAGTGGCGCTGTCTAAACAACCTTTAGCATCAGTTGCTGAAACTGTATAAAATCCACTAGCTAAACTATCAATTTGTGGCCCAATTTTGTTGTTCGACCAGGCAAAAGAAATAGGTGAATTTCCACCTGTAACTAAAACTGATGCTACACCATTATTATCACCATTACAAAATATATCATTTGTTGAGGTATTTAGTAAAATTTGATTCGGCTCTGTAATTTGATAAGATTGTGATACTGAGCAAGAAAAAGAATCGCCAACAAAAACTGAATAGTTATTTGCTGCTAAACTACTCAAAGTAGTTACAGATTGAGCTCCAGTACTCCAAATTATTGTTTTATATGGCAAGGTTCCCCCAGAAATAGCTATAGAAATTTCACCATCAGCATTTCCATTACAAGTAACATTTGTTGAGCTTATTAATGAAATTGTTGGGGTTGGCAACACATTTACAGAATCAATTGCTGAAGCTGAACAACCAAAACCATTGGTTACTTGGTAACTTACAGAATAACTACCAGCTGATAAGCCAAAAGGATTAAACAAATTATTTTGGTTGCCTAACCAACTGTAAGAGCCTCCACTTGGCGCTCCACCTGATAACAAAAATGAGTTCCCATCTTTACAGGTTTCACTTGTTACTAGCGATAAAGAAACATTTGCTGGAGATGGATTTACGGTAATTGCAGATGAATCTAAGCTAGAACATCCATTTGGAGTTGTAAGCAAATAATAAACTTTTGAATTTCCATTTCCAGCTAAAACAGGGTCGAAAAAGTTACCGCTTACTCCATTACCAAAATAGGCGCCTCCTGCAGGTAATCCTTGGTTTAACAAAATTGGATTATCGGCAGAACAAATTGAAGCGGGTAAACTAAATTGAGTTTGTGGTTTGGCTAACACAACTACATTAATTGTATCAGAAACTGAATTTACAGTGTCATCTAAAGTCACAATGTAAGTTGTAGAAATGGAAGGTGTGGCAAATGGATTTCCAATTGTATCGTTAGACAAAGCAATTGTGTTCCAACTGTAACTATAAATACCTGTACCGCCTCCACTTAATGAGTTGAAGTTTACTGTATCTCCTTCGCAAATAGTATCGTTATCAACATTTAAACTCACAAATAGTGGTCCTCCAATTACCGAAATTGACATTTGATCTGTTGAAACACATCCTGAGTTTGTATCCGTTACGGTTAAGGTGTAAAGCGTTGGCACTGTAATACCTGCAACTTGTGAGGTTAAACTATTTGGAGAAACCACAAAGTTTGTCGGACTCCAGCTTGAAACAAAACCAGTGGCTGGCGACGTTACAGAAGCAAAAAATTGGGTATTAAATCCTGTATTTATAACTTGATTTATTCCAGCATCAATTACTGGGGAAGCATTAACTTCCAAAGTATCTATTAATGAAGCCGAACACATATTTGTATCAACATAATTGTAAGTGAAAGCATAATTTCCAGCACCAATACTTGGGTCAAAAACACCGTTTGTAATTCCTAAACCAGAATAACTTCCCCCTGAGGGAGAAACAATATTTAATCCTATCGCACTTTGATTATCGCAAATATTAGCACTATTGGAAGTTGACAACAGAGGGTTTCCATTTACCTGAATGGATGATGAGGCCGAATTAGAACAACCATTTGCATCTGTAAAAGAATAAACAATTGGATGAACTCCAACTCCGGCAGCAGCCGGATCAAAAACATTTGAATTTATTCCGGCTCCCACAAAAGATCCGCCATTTGGTGTTCCACTAGTTAAAACAAAAGGTGAGTCACCTTCACAAACATCGGCGAAAGCAGGTAAACTAACATTTGGCAAAGGATTTACATTTATGGCAATTGAAGATATGGCATTGTTTACACCATCAGAAACGGTTACAAAGAATTGGGTAGATGAATCTATGGTTGCAATAGGGTTTAAAATATTGGCATTATTCAACTTTGTGCTGTTGCTCCATTGGTAAGTGTAACTTCCTGTACCCCCAGAAGGTAGCGCATTAAGTGTAACCGAATCGCCAAAACAAATGATGGTTGCAGATGCAGTAACATTTACGGATAGAGGACCCCCAACTACGCTAACCAAAATATCATCATTTGCAGAGCAGTTGTTTACCCCATCGACAACAGTTACATTAAACAAAGCTGTATTGGTTAAAGCTACTGTGGTTGGATTTGCAATATTACTTGAAACCAATTGCGCGGCTGGAGACCAAGAATAGCTTAAATTATTTCCTGAAGCAATTGTGTTAAATGTAATTGTACCACCAGAGGTTATTGCAGTATCATTACCTGCAAAAATACTAGGGGCTTGTTCCACCAAAATGTTTTGTGTGGCAGAGTCTGAACAACTTCCTGCGGTGTACACATATTTTATGGCTTGATTTCCAATAGAAACTTGCGTTGGGTCGAACAATCCATTAGATACTCCATTACCTTTATATGTTCCACCAATTGGGCTTCCGCCAGTTAAAGTTATAGGATTTGAATTGCTGCAAATCGGCAAAAAACCTGATAGTGATGCTGATGGAGAAGAAATAATATCAACCAATTGCTGAGCTGTTGTTGTACACCCAAATGAATTGGTTACTTGGTAACCTAAAGTTTGTTGACTTACACCAAAATTAATCGGGCTAAAAGTTGAAGAAAAGATTCCATTTACTAGGTAAAGACCACCTGAAGGAGAACCTCCACTTAAAGCAATTCCACTATCTGTTTCACAATAAGTTGTGGCAATACTTAAGGTAGAAATTGGTTTAGGAAGAGAGGTAATAAAAACAGAATCTGTAGCAGATGAAAAACCATCGGTAACCTCTACTTTAAAATAACCTGAATTATTCACCAAAGCTGAAGGGTTTGATACATTTGAAGGACTGACTAAATTTATTGGCGACCAATTGTAACTATAGTTTCCCGTTCCTCCATTTGCCGTAGCACTTAATACCACGCTTACTCCCTCACAAACTGAATCCTGCCCTGCAATAACATTAACTGTTAATGGGGTTGTTGTTACACTTATTAATACAGTATCAGTAGCAAAACAACCCGTTAATGTATCGGCTGCAAATAATACCAACCCTGAGGTTTGAGCCAAATTAATTGTGTTAGAATTTAACAAAAATGGATTTTGAACCAAAGTATCTGGCTGCCAAATCGCCCCAACATTAGCCATACTAAAAGCCGAAACAGAGCCATTTAATTGGGCTGAAGTGCCCGCTGCAATAATTTGATCTATCCCTGCATTTACTGTAGGTGTATTTAAAACTTGAGCTGCAGAAACAGCTGAATCAATTCCACACCCTGTTGTAACTTCATATTTCACATTGTAGGAACCAGGATTAAAATTAGATGGATTAAAAACAGCACTAGCAACACCGTTAATAAAGTAATTTCCTCCTGAAGGTAACCCTCCGCTTAATGTAATTGTGTTTGCATTTTGGCAAATTGGAGCAATTGGTGTTTGGGAAACCACAATAGCAGAATCTATTTTTACTATTTGTGATGCAGAATCTGAACAACCTGAAGTATTGGTAAAGTTGTATTTTAAATTAATACTTCCAATACCAGCATTGGCAGGGTTAAATGAAGCTCCTGTAACTCCTGGCCCAGAAAAAATTCCTCCTGAAGGAGTAGCATTTAGGTTTACTATTGGGCTAGTTGTACATAAATCTGGTACACTATCAAAGTTGATTACTATTTGAGGAGGACCTCCAATTACTAACGGAACTGGTTTAACACAACCAGCTGAATCTGTAACGGTTACAGTTACAGGCCCGCTGCTTAAACCCAAGGCAAATTGTTGGCCAGATGGAATTGGAGAAGGCCATGCATATTGATATGGGGGAATTCCACCAGATGGCTGTACTGCAGCACCCCCATCTCCTGCACCAAAGCAAGTTTCGTTTACAATTGAATCTAAAATAACTAGTGGTAAAACCGGCTCTGTTACTTGAATAAAATCACTTTGTGAACACAAACTATCATCTATAACTATAACAGAATAAAGGTTTGAAGGCAAATTCTTTATAGATAAACTATCGGTTTGGCCATTAGACCATGAAATATTGAAAGGTGAAAGTCCGCCCTGAATGCTTAAATTTACTGTACCACTTGAATCACCTTTACAAGAAACATTTGTTGCAGAAAGAGATATACCAAAACTTGGAGCTGGCAAGATTTCTACACTATCAATTACCAAACAAGTTGAGTTATCGGTGACTGAAACAACATATTTGCCAGGAGATAAATTGGAAATTGTAGGGGTAGTATCGTTGTTGCTCCAATTGTAATTTGCATTACTTGTAGTTCCAATAATTTGCGCTGTAGCAGAGCCATCATTTAACCCATCACACTTTTCGTTTTTTCTAGAAATTAATATTTGAAAGGGAGCCGCTGAGCCAACTGTATCAGTTTTTAAAGCGAAACAACCTAATAAATCTGTAACACTTACAGTGTATGTATTTGCAGATAAATTATTATTTGTAGGGCCAGTAATATTATTTGACCAATTGTATGAATAGTTTGCAAAAGGACTTCCAGAAGCTGAAGCAACTATACTTCCATTGCCCGCATTACCGCATGATTCGTCGGTTACAGTTGTGGCTATATTAATGACAATATCTTCACCAATGGTTACGGTTGTATCTACAGTTCTTCCATATTTATCGAAAACTGAAACCAAAACAGACCCAGCTGATAAATTGGAAACTGAATTAGATGTTGATGTAATTGTATCAAAAGAATAAGTATACGGCCTATAGCCTCCAACTGCAGTAACCTGAATGGTTCCATTATTTAACCCTTGACAAGTTGCATTATTAGTGCTTAATGAAGTTATTTGTAAAGGAACACCAGGGTCTACACTTACTTTATCTATAGCAATATCTCCTTGCCAAATGTTCCCAGTTCCAGCCAATAGCGTACCTTTTATTTTAAAACGAGTAACTTTTTCTTTATAATAATAAAGGCCCAATGAGTCAATATTCCATTGGTTGCCAATTCCACCTGTATTATTAAATAACTGGTTCCATATTCCATCTCCAGAATCTGCAAAAACTTGAAGCGTAAAATCTGAATTTCCCCTCATATGATAATCAAAATTAAAATGAGGGGCAGGTAGGTTAGATAAATCGAAACATGGGCTGTAAATAATGGCAGAATCTCCATTTGCCCTTGGCGTGGAGGCTTCTGTATAAATATAATTATTACCTGTATTTGCACCAAATGGACCAGTATTGCCAGAAGGCGTTCCTCCAGAATTTACTGTCCAGTCAAAATCATCATTTAATGGCTCTTGCATCCAATCACCTATTCCATTCTCCCAATCATAATTATAAGGATAATTGGTAACTAGACCTCCTCCTATTCTTATGGTGGTGTCAATTATTTGTCCAAACCCATCTGAAATTGTTACACCATAATTTCCAGCTGTTAATCCAGTTCTAGAATTAATTGTATCTCCATTTGCCCAAATAAATGAATATGGTAATTGACCTCCAGAAACAAATAATGTTGCTGAGCCATTTGCAGAACTGCAATTTGGAGGATCTATTTTGGCAACACTATTTAATATTAGAGGATCAAATTTGGTAATAAAAATATTATCAAGGCCTAAATCTGAATTCTGAGGAAGTGTTGTTCCAGTTGTAATGTTAAACCTAATTCTTATTTGCTTATTGTGATAAGCCAAAAGACTAACTGTGTCTGAGTTCCATTGATTACCCTGATTGCCTTGTTGGATAAATAAAGTTTGCCAATTACCAGAATTTGAAGAATCTACTTGGACCCTCATTATTGGATTTCCTTGGTTAAAGCCTTGCTGAGACCATTGATGGTTATCAAATGCAAAGTAGGCTCCTGTTGCACCAGTTAAATCCAAACAGCCACTAATTAGCATAGCGCTATCTCCTGCATTTGCAGTGCCTAGTGGAGGTAAAGAAGATTCTATTCTTAAAAAATAATTTCCATTACTTGCATTTGAAGGTCCGGTGCCAGGTGTTGAACCAGATTTTAAGGAATCAAAAAACCAATCAGTTTGATGGGTTAGTGAATTTGACCAAGAACCAAAAGTTTTTTCAAAACTCTCAGAATAAGGAAATGAAGAAACACTGTTATTTGGAAATATTTCAAACCTTGCTGAATCTGAATCACTTCCAGCAGTTGCAGTAACTGTATAAACCCCTGCTGTTAAATTATTGATACTGTTTGAAGTTTGGTTATTACTCCATGAGTATGAAACTGTTCCTTGTCCTCCTGTTGTGTTTACTTGAATTGAACCAAACCCATTTCCGCCGCAATTAGATTGGACA
>Ga0209534_10005204_pt1 | contig 11625 bp, 10 predicted proteins | sample COG_07_FD_184751 | JGI IMG/M metagenome (GOLD analysis project Ga0209534, IMG submission 184751) | Pelagic Microbial community sample from North Sea - COGITO 998_met_07 (SPAdes) (version 2) | ecosystem: Environmental > Aquatic > Marine > Neritic zone/Coastal water | place: Helgoland, sampling... | reverse complement strand
AACATTATCTAAATCAAAAACAAAAAAAATTATGTTATTACCAGAATATACTATTAATGGATATGAAACTAAACAAATAAATGAAAAAAATCATTTTATGATTCAACAAGTAAGAATACCATTAAATGACAAACCAACAATAAAAAAAATAATACAAATCGCATTAAATATAGGTCAATATAAAGGTATTAATAAAAGTATTAATAAAACTAAAAATAGTAATAGTATAAAGTATAATAATATAAATCAATTCATTTATAAAAATGATATTATTAAATTATCAAATTATTTAACTGTTGATATTATTGAGGAAATTAATAAATATTTAAGTTTTTAGAAAAAACTTAACCAAAAACTTAAAATGGAGAACTAAAATTTGGTGTATCAGGTGGTCCTTGTTTTTGCATATCATTACCACGTGCTTTCATCATTTGGTCATAAGCCGTATTTGTTGTTCCTCCTGTTTTTTTACCACCAGAAGCAGCAGCACCTTGTTGACTTGTTCCTGTTCCAGTAGTAGCATCAAATTTAGTAAATTCTGGCATTTTATTTATATCTCTATCTTGGAGAAAAGAGTAATTTTGGTTCATCAAATCATTTTTATCATCTTCTATAAAAGAATAGACTGCTCCTGCTAAACCATTACCCATTTCACTCATTTGAAAAGGTAAAATACCATCATCACCTGTAATATCAGCCATTTTTACTTTATTTTTATTTTCATTTTCTTGTGCTAATTCATTTTCAAACCATTGAAATAAATGAGAATCTGTTAATACTTGACGTTTAGCAGGTAAATACAATGTTGGAACTGCTTGAACAAAATTAGGTAATTGAACTTGAGGATTATCAATATTAACTAATTGAAAATTATTAACAATAGATGTTTTTTGTATTTGTAATAAAAGTCTTTTTGAATGTTGGCATTGATTACTATAAAAAAGATAATTTTTTTGCTGACCTTGAGACATTATAATTTATTTATCTAGTTTATTTGTTTGATTAATTTATTTTATTTATAATAATAAATTTATATTCTTCTTTATTATGTTAAAAAGAATGAAATATTAAAAATTATACACATTTAAATTTAAAATAATTAAAATAAAATAAATAAATTTAGTATATAATAAAACTACTAAAAAGTATATATTAAAAAATTGATTTAAATAATAATTTATTTATTTTACATATTTTATAATTAATTTAATATTTTTATAATTTAAAATTAGTATCTATTAATAATAGTAATACTATAAATAAAAAGTTTTAAAAATGAGTAAAACAGATCATATTACAAATATTCGTTATCCTTATGCTAAAACGTGGGATAAACAAAACTTTTATGTTGAATTTGAAGTTGGAAATATTCAAACATCTATGGCAAATGGGATTAGGCGAACAATTATTTCAGATATTAAAACAGTTGGATTTCGAACTGAACCTTATGAAGCAAGTCAAGTTAATATAATTGCGAATGATACACCTTTACATAATCAATTTGTTCTTCATCGTATATCTTTAATACCTATACATATTGCTAAACCAGATAAATTTGAGGTTGATGATTATTTATTTATTATTGACGTTGTAAATGATACAAATTCTATTATTGATATTACAACTGAAGATTTTAAGATAAAGCGTATTTCAACAAATAAATTTTTACCAGAAGAAGAAGTTAAGAAATTCTTTCCTCCTGACCCAATTACGGGTGATTATATACTTATTAATAGATTGCGTCCAAAATATTTTGTGCCATCTAAAACATTATCTCAAGAGGTAGTTGATGAAATGGGTAAAGTATTTACTAAAAAAACAGATGATGTAATGAGATTTCATATTGAAGGTAAAGTGTGTATTAGTAATAGTAAAGAAAATGGGCACTTTTGTCCTACATCTTGTGCTGCTTATATTAATACAGTTGATAATGATAAAGCAAAATTAGGACTTAAAAATTATATAGATAAACAACTTGAAATTGCTAAAGATACTAATGTCTCGGCGATGACAACTGAACAATTAACTAGACGTTTTGATTTAACTGAAAAAGCACGTTATTTTTATACAAATAATAAAGATGAACCAAATGTATTTACATTTAAGATTGAAACAGTTGGTGTTATTCCATCTTTGATTATATTTCATCGTTCAATTGATATTCTTAAAGATAAAATTAATAATTTTGTTAGTAATTTAATTAATAATAATGAAGATATCATTACAATTAATCCATCATCTCAATTAAATGGTGGTTATGATATTATAATTAAAGATGAAGATGATACATTAGGAAATATTTTACAAACCCATTTATGTTTATTATATGCTGATTATACTATTCCTAAAGAACAACGTAAATTACAATTTATAGGTTATAAACGTCCTCATCCATTAGAAAATCATATTATTCTAGCATTACACGGCAGTAGTAATGAAAAAATGCCAACTTTAATTACTGATATAATTAAACCTGGATGCCAACAAATTATTAAAGTGTTTAATAAAATACAAAGTGAATTGGAAAGCAATACTCATTTTGTGAGCGAATTGAAAAGAATTAATTAAGTTCTTTAGTTATATACTTATATTTATATAGTTAATTATATATTACACCGACCGAAAAGAAAAATGAGAAATAAATATTATAATTTTAAATTTTAATTTTTTTTAAATATTATAAATTATATTATTAAATTAAATAACTTAAAAATAATATATTATTATAATGTAACAAGTAAAATATTACATATTGCGATTACTTAAGTGTAGCTTAACCTTTAATGGTTCAATATAAATATTGTTATTTTGTTCCGTTAGTAATACTACATCACTAACGTATTCAATCTTAAATTATACTAAAAGTATATTATGACTAACATCTCAAATGTAAAATTAAAGTCTTAATAGAAAATAATTATATAGATTGAAGACCGCAGATAAAAGATAGTAACCCTAACTTAAGTAATTAAGAAAGCGTCAAATACTATCAAGCCTGTAAAGGTGCAATTACATTATCAAAAAAAGGAGTGAGTTTTTTTCTCATTTTTCTTTTCGGTCGGTGTAATTAGTTGTTTGTTTCTGGATACACTTATTTTTACTTTAACTTTTTAATTTTTTTATTTTATATTTATAATATTAATTTAATTTAGTTAAATAATATTAGTTTAATAATATTAGTTTAATTTAAATAACTAAAAAATAAAATGTTTGAATTTATAACAATTGCTAGAATACTATTCAGTGTTGTGTTTAGTCTTACATTTTTATATGTATCTCAATTTATTACCGAAGTAGGTAAAAAAAAATGTCCTTTAGCATCTAGTTTATATATTTCTAATGGAAACTTATTTGGTGGTATATTAATAATGATTGGTCTTATTAATATAATACTACCTATAAATAAATTTATTTATAATATTCCTGTTATTGGCACAAGTTATGTATTTATAATTATGCTACTTATATTTGTTATGTTCTTTGTATTGAAAAGAATTATAAGTAATTTACAAGAAGATGAAAATAAAAAATGTAGAACTAAAAATTACAAACCATTAAGAGACTTTATAGAAAATAGAAGCATTGCTGAATGTATTTACATTACTGTTGCTATTTCAATAGTGTTTTTTTATTTATAATATTGTAAATATAAAAAAAATGCGAGACAGAGTTAAACTGTCTTTCACTTTAGCATTACTGCTGTGGTTGTTCAGGAAATACTGAACGTATCTTAGCCTCAAACGACGGTTCCGACACAACTTTGATGAACTCTTTAAATTCGGGAGTCTGGGTTAAGGCACCATTTTTATCGTAAAACTGATCGAGATGAGCATCTTCTGTTGCCGGGGGGTTGCTGGGATCGAACAAGTCATTGTATTTTTTCGTGTCTTTCACAAACTTCAGCAAAAAGTACACGTCATAGTCATTACCAGTCCAGAACACATAGTACCATTCCAGATCCCAGTTATTGATGAACGTCATAAAGAACGCCAACCAATAATGAACATCTTTGTCCTCTTGGGACAAGCCAGAATCATTCCCCATTTCTGCTTTAAAGTCCTTCTCAAATTGCATCATCATGGACAACATTTTGTGATATATTATAATGAACATAAGTATCAAATTACTTTTTCAATTTTTCCATTTTTTTCCATTTTTTTCCATTTTTTTCCATTTTTTTCCATTTTTTCAATTATAGTTTTAACCACACTTAAAACTATCTTAATTTTATAACTATAAAAATTGAATTTAAAAATAAACTATAATAATTTATTATAACTATAGTTAAACTATTACGTTTTTAGTATTTCTATTTTTACTTATTCTTTCGTATAATTTCTTACTCATTATTTAATATTATTTTACTTATTATTAAAAATGAGTGATACTATTGAAACCCCTTTAGAAACTTTATCTATTAATAATAATATTAATAATAATGATGAAGGTTCGACCTTTAATTATGTTAATAACTCTTTAGTTAAAAAATTTTATGAATTTATGGCTGATATTTATATTGAACATAAAAAATTAAATGAAAAAAATGTAAACGATTTACAAGATGACAAAACTGTAAAACCATTACAGCCTTTTCCTCAATACTTTCTCTATAAATTATATTATCATTATGGTGTCAAACGTCGTATGGCTAATGACCATATTGCTTTATTATATTATTCTAAAACTGCGAAAGGCTATAAAAATACAGAACCTATTACTATGTTATGTCGTCATATGTTGCTTGATTTAAAATGTATGCGTATTATTTCACTTGGTATTCCCAAAGCAGTTAAATTAAATGAATTTTGTAATACGTATTCTATTAACAAAGCAGATGCTTCAACAAATTATATGAAAAAAGATGATACTACAAATGATGATAAAACAACTGATGATAAAAATAATAAATATGATATGTATTATTTTTCAGAAGGCACAATGATGACTTATAATCCAAGTTTAAGTAAATATAATTTTACATTTGTAGAATGTGATGATAGTGAAGATGAAGATGATAATGATGAACCTAAACCTAAACCTAAAACTGAAACTGAAACTGAAACTGAAACTGAAACTGAAATTGAAACTGAAGAAACTGCTTTATTAGAAAACTCTTTAGATATTGAAAAACCAGTAGAAATTAAATTTGTCAATCAATTTATTTATTCTACACGTAAAATTTTAGGCACAGGACATTTTAATAGTTATAAATCATTTTTACAAATGTTTTTAGAAAACAATATGGTAAATAAAATAGATTTAACTAAAATACCAGAAGAATATGTAAAAGATACGGTTCTTGTATTTAATATTGAACATCCTGATAATAATATTATTTCAACTATTAAACGTAATAGTAATATTTTATGTGGTGTTTTTAAATTTAAGAATGAAGAACAATCCAATCAAGAATTTGAAAAAATTACAACTATTACATATTCGCTTGAAAATGAAAATGATATTAAAAAACATTTTGAAGTATTAGGTCATACTATGGTGACACAAATTAAAGTAAAGGATTTTAAGCAACACTTATATGACAATAATATTAAAATTAATTTACAATTACCTAAACTTATTAAATATTTTGAAAAATCAACTGATGATAAAGAGGAGAAATCTAGTGATGTGAAGAAAGATAAAGAAATTGATGTGAATACATTTAGTTTAGAGCAATTAGAATATATTGTTGATAATAAATCTAAATTCTTTCACGGGTATATTATTTATGGTAAAAATGGTGAAAGAACTAAAATTGCAAATAAAAAATATAAAGATTTATGTGAATTAAAAGGTAATAAACCTATTACTCTAGAACAATGTAATATTAAAAATTTATTTTACCTTTATATTAGATTAATTAAACAAAAAAATGTTCAAAAATTTTTAAAAGAGTTTGATACCGAAAATACAAGTAGTGCTACGATTACAAATCCTTTACCTTTTCAATTTACATTAACAAGTTATAAACAAATCTTTATGTGGTTTTACAGTTTAGTTAATAATTACGCAATAAAATTATTTAAAGTATATCATTATTCTTTTGTTAAAAAAACGTTTGAAAAGAAAAATATTCCTTTTTCATTAAAACCAATGTGTGGAGATCTTCATACATTGTATAAATCTAATAGTGTTCCTATTACAAAGAGTTTTATTGAACAATATTTAGTTGAACAACCTGGTTCTAAATTGTATTGGCGACTGTTTGATAATACTAAAGATGAAAATGTGGATACGTCATTTATTCAATAAATTAAAATTATATTATTCTTAAATTCTTAAATTCTTAAATTCTTAAATTCTTAAATTCTTAAATTCTTAAATTCTTAAATTCTTAAATTATTAAATTATTAAATTATTAAATTTATTTTATTTTTTATTTTTTCAATATATAATTATAATATTTATATAATTTAGTATTATTAAAATGAATATTGATAATAATGAATTTGAATTATTGAATAATATTTTTAATAGTTCTGTAGAAAATACTATTCAAGAAGCACAGGAACAATCACAACAAAAAATAGAAACTGTAGAAAATACTATTCAAGAAGCACAGGAACAAGCACAACACAAAATAGAAACTGTAGAAAATACTATTCAAGAAGCACAGGAACAAGCACAACACAAAAAAGAAACTGTTGAAAATAGTATTCAAGAAGCACAGGAACAAGCACAACACAAAATAGAAACTGTTGAAAATAGTATTCAAGAAGCACAGGAACAAGCACAACACAAAATAGAAATTGTTGAAAATAGTATTCAAGAAGCACAGGAACAAGCACAACAAAAAATAGAAATTGTTGAAAATAGTATTAACAAATTACCTAAAATAAATAAAACATTAGAAAATACAATAAATGATATTGAATTTAAAACCTATATTCATAATTTAAATAATATTAATAAGTATGAACATAATAATAGTGATAGTGATAATAATAGTGATAATAATAGTGATAATGATAATGATATTAATGGTAATGAAAATAAAAATATGGTTAGATTTCAAAATATGAATTTAAATGAGATAAAAACAATAGATAGATTTAGTAATTCATTAGTATTACCTTCTGAAAATTCTAACATTTCAGAATCAGACTATAGTTATACTCAAAATGTAAAATCTCCAACGACTAATTATAATAAGCCAATTAAGCATATTAGAGCAACAAAAAGTCAAAAACAGGTTGATGGTATAGAAGAAATTGATTATGTCTATAATAAATTACAAGATTATGTAAGATATATGACTATAAATAGAACAAATTATATTGTTATAATATGTAAAGCCATTGAAATTATTGAAAATTATAAAGAGTTAAAAAATAGTAAAAATAAAAAAAATATTGTATCTAAATCATTAAATCGTATAATTTCATTAGATTTAGAATTATCTGAATTTGATAAACATTTATTTATAAATACAATGAGTAATCTTATTGATTTAATAATTAATTGCACAAAAAAAATAGATAGTAATACTGTTAAACAAATGACTGTTTTCGATGATGATATTATTTTAGCAAAATCGGGTCAAATTATTCATTCATTAATTGATAAATTGACAACAATTGTAGTTAAAAAACATTATTGTATTGCAAAAATGTTAGCAAATGTAGCAACACTTACACATATTTTAATGATATTAGTAGATAAATATATTTATTTATCTGGATTAGAAAAAAAAATTATAATAATACAATCAATTAATAGTTTTATTACAGATAGATTACAATTTATAATGGAAATAGATCCTGATAAAACAGAACCATTAAAATTATCTCTAGATACAGTTCCTATAACTATAGATTTATTAATTTCTTTAAAAAAAGGTAAATATAAAATAAATATGAAAGATGAAGTATATACACATAAAGTAAAAAAAAGTTTTTTTACGTTTAAAAAGAAAAATAAAAAGAAAAATATACTCGAAAATTATGTGTATTAGAGCGCAAATTATGTGTATTAGATTTGTTTACTATTTTTTTTCAGTTAAAGTTTTAGTTTTATCAATAATTGATGTAATTAAATTATCTTTATTAATAGTTATAGTATTAATATTTCCTAATGTATTAGTATTTGTATTATTAAATTCGTCATTAGGTTCAATATAACCTTTTCTATAACGTTCAAACCTTTTTTTATCTTCACTATTCATTTTTATATTAATAATATTATTATATTATATTATTAAATTATATAAAAAAATCAATAGTTTAATTTATATAATAGTATAGTATTTTATTTTTATATTTGTTTAAAATCAATATTTTATATGTTTATATTTTTATAACTTTATAAATTTACAATTAATTTTGCCGTTCCTTTTTTTACTTCTTTAATTAAGAGTTGATTAATAAAGTTAAATCTCATTTCATCAGTAATAATAAATTCATCTTTAGAACTAATTTTTTCTTTATTTTTATTAAAGTAATCTAGATACAAGTTTTTATCTATATATTCATATGGTATTATTTTATTATCTAAAAAATCTTTTGATAATAAATAAATATAGTCATTTCTTAATTTAATTAAAAGGTCGTCTTTTAAATTATGTTTTGTTGTCTTAACATATTTATTATTCATATTTTATAATATAAAAATTAATTTATACTATTCATTTAGTTATAATATTAAAATAATATTAAATTAAAATCAATTTTAATTTTTATAAATCTTTAACTATAATTCTTTAAAAATTATAAATCGTATAAATTTATAATATAAAACATATATAATTATAAATAATTATTTTAAAAATGTCAGAAGAGAATACTTTAAATGTTGAACAACATATAGATCATTTAATTGAAACTAGTTTGCAAAAACTTAATATTACTGGAACTAAAAATGAAAAAAATGAAGACTCAAATACCCCAGCAGATGTTGATGGATTTAATACAGCATTACATCAATATTTAGAAATAGAAGAAGAAATTAAAGTATTATTAACTGCTCTTAAACAACGTAATCAAAAAAAGAAAGAACTAGGACTATCATTAAGTTCCTATTTACAAGACAATAAAATTAATAATGTTAATTTAAATGGTTCCTATCAAGGTAAAAAATTAGTATCTACTGTATCTACTAAATCTGTTGGTTTTAATAAAGTATCTGTGACAGAGGCTATTTATGATGAACTTAAAAATGACGAAGATATATTTTCTAAAATTATGGAGGCTATTAGTAAAAAATCAGTTATAAAAGAAATATATAATGTTAAAATTATAAATGAAAAAGCAAAATCTAAAAAAGAAAAAATTCAAGATAATTTAAGCACTGCTGAAGCATTATTAGAAGATTAAATTATTGTTAAACATATGTTTTTTTTAATTCGTTTTTTTATATTTTGTTATTTATTTTATATTTGTAAGAATTAAACTTTATATTTATAAGAATTAACATTTATATTTGTAAAACTTAACATTTATATTTAATTTAGTTAAATTTTTATATAAAATTAAATGGATACTATTAAAATAATAGGAACAAGAGAAGAAGTTTATAAATCTCAAGCACAAAAAACAATAGGTGGCTTAACTAAAATAGATATTATAGAAAAATGTAATAATAATAAGACAACCTATATTAGTAAAAAATTATCAGATAAAATGAGATTACAAATAAATACAATTCGTGAAAAAAATCCTAATTTTTTTAAAAATAAAAAAAGAACACATTGTGTGTCTTCTATTCATAAAAATAGTAATAGTAATACTAGTAGCAATAATAATAACACTAATAATAGCACTAATACTATTTATAAAAATAAAAAAAAATCTAAAACTCATAAATTATCGTTTGAAATAAATAATAATAAAGTTAAAAATATATATTATCCAGAGTTAAATGGTTTAAATATTGAAGAATTGAAAGAAGAAATAAGAAGACAAGAAGAAGAAGAAAATGAAGAAGATGAATTTGAAAATATAGAAGAATTTGACAGTTTAAATGAATTAACAGAAGTTTTTACTAAACCAACAAAACAACCCCTAAATACTAAAAATACAAATTTTGTAATAGAAGAATTATCAGATGAAGTAGATAACTTTAATATTAATAGTTTGTAAACTATTGTAATAATTCATCTATTTTTTCAATTATTTTACTATAAAAACGATGTATTACATATTTACTATCGCTATTATCTATAGTTTTTCTTTTTTTTTTAATAAGATTTACATTGTCAATATGTTTATTATTATTATACTTAAAACGTTTTATATAATAATAAATACTAAATAAATCACATTCAAATGATAATGTATAATCCGTATTTATTTTTTTTCTTATAATAGATTGTTCTTGTCTCATAAAATTATATTGTGAATGATGTTGTAAAGTAAAATTTGAAAATAAATATTTATTTGTAGATATAGTTTTAATATTCATATTATGTAATAGTTGAAGAGGTTGAACAATTCCTATTGTTTGAAAATAGTCTAATAATTCCCAATGTTTATCTATAAAAATTTTATTATTAAGTAAATCGGCATTTTTTAATAATTCACAAATTGTATATATTTTTTTATAATAACAAATTAAGTCTTCTTTAGATTTATGACTATGTGTTTTTACTTGTAAATCATAAATAATAGGTATTGTATTAATATATAAATTCATAAAATAAATACCTGCGTCTTCTGAACATATACTATTAATAACTTCTATTGTTGTTGGATTTGTTAATATATAATTTATTTTGTCTAAAGGTGTAATACAACTATGATTAATATGTTTAATTAAGTTATTATTTTTATCATCATTAATTTCATTATTATCATCATTAATTTCATTATTATCATCACTATTTTCATTTTTATCATCATTATTTTCATTTTTATCATCATTATTTTCATTTTTATCATCATTATTTTCATTTTTATCATCATTATTTTCATTTTTATCATCAATCTCTATTATTTTATGATTATCTATTTGATTATTATTATTTAACGATAAATAGTAGTCATTTAATAATAATATAATTTGTCTATAATCACCAAAAGCATTATTTATAATATCATCTTTTAATGTATCATTAATTGTAAACTGTTCTTCTGTAGCAATTTTATTAATTAATTTCAAACAATCTTTAGTGGATGGTTTATTAATATTTAATACAACACTATATTTCATTAATAATTGTAGTTTTTTATGTTTAATAGAATTACAGGTACAAATAACAGGACATAAATTAATTTGTTTTTTATTATCTTTATCTTTTGTTATAATATCTATTATTTCTTGAATTGAATTGAATTCACTAGAACCATTTAATCCATCAATTTCATCCATTACAATTGCTGTTTTTTTAAATTTATCATTATCATCAATACATACAGATACTTTACTAATTTGACCTAATGTTTCCTGTATTGTTTTTTTAGTTCTAGTATCACTTGCATTACATTCTATTATTTCATAATTATAATACTCTAAAATTAAATATGCTAGAGTTGTTTTACCAATTCCTGGTGTTCCGTGTAAAATGAGAAATGGTTTAGCATCCTCATTATTTTCAATTAAGTCTTTAATCCACTCTTTAACAACATTTAATTGTGTTTTAGAAATATAATAATCTGTTAATTTCTTTGGTCTATATTTCTCTAACCAATA
>Ga0209534_10005203_pt1 | contig 11626 bp, 9 predicted proteins | sample COG_07_FD_184751 | JGI IMG/M metagenome (GOLD analysis project Ga0209534, IMG submission 184751) | Pelagic Microbial community sample from North Sea - COGITO 998_met_07 (SPAdes) (version 2) | ecosystem: Environmental > Aquatic > Marine > Neritic zone/Coastal water | place: Helgoland, sampling... | reverse complement strand
GACACCACCGTTCAGTCCCATGCATATTCTAATTGGCGATGGCATCTCGACGAGGTTTTCGTGAAAATCAACGGGGAGACACACTATCTCTGGCGGGCTGTGGATCACGAAGGCGAAGTGCTTGAATCCTTTGTCACCAAGCGCCGCGATCGTAAGGCTGCTCTACGTTTTCTCAAAAAATTGATGAAACAATATGGTGCACCAAAAATGATTGTGACCGATCGTTTACGTTCATACCGGGCCGCTATGTCGGAATTAGGCAATGCGACTAATCAAAATACTGGACGCTGGTTGAATAACCGCGCGGAGAATTCTCACCTGCCGTTCCGGCGACGAGAACGCGCCATGCAGAGATTTCGAACAACTCGAAGTTTGCAGAAATTCACCTCAATCCATTCATCCGTAACGAACCACTTTAATCTCCAACGCCACCTCATCACCCGAGACGATTACAAGACAAAACGCGAAGCTGCACTCATCGAATGGCAGCAACTTTATGCTGCGTAAATCGTCCTAACTGTCGGTAAACTGAGACAAGTTCGCTTTTGTCTGACACCACCCTTTCGACCTATCGATGCCCTCGCCGTTCGGGTGTTTTCTTGTCAATAGTGCGAGGCGGCAGCTGGAAAAGCCGATCGCGGCATTCTTCGCATGGCTCCGCGAAGAAGCCAATGCACTCGAAACCGTTCCCGATTCAAGAACTTGAGCCGACCTCGATGCACGTCATGTTCACTGAAACGCAATAACCGTCCAGTAATGTGCTCAAACGAGATGTACGGCACGCCAATTAGCTAGCTATTGTGGGCAATGCCTAAGCGAAGTTTCTCAATGACCGTTCATGGCTAGAAGCGGACCAAAGGGACACAGCTCCTTATAGACTGCTTTCGGGGTCTATGCAGCCGCCGACTGCCACTCAGTACAAATTGACCAAACAGTGCTAGTTTGTTGCCGGATTAAACCTTGCGGCAGAAACCTAAACTAAGATACCGTTGGTCATCATACATTCGGCTTAAGGATTAATACATGGTAGACGTACGCACTTTACCAGACGTGATGCAGAAACATCTAAACGAGGTAGAATGCCCCGTTTTCGAGAACAAACCGTGGGTCCGTGGCGGCCCCTTAAACGAGCGTCGTGTTGCCATACTTTCATCAGCGGGCCTTCATTTACGAAGCGATAAGCATTTTGCAGGCGGAGACCACAGTTACAGGGTGATACCTGACGATACGGATCCGGATGAAATTGTGATGAGTCATGTTTCCGTCAATTTTGACCGCACAGCCTTTCAACAGGACTTGAATGTCACCTTCCCCCTCAAACACTTAGCGGATATGGAAGAAGAGGGTTTGATTGGCTCAGTTGCGAGCAATCACTATTCATTTATGGGAGCAACCGACCCTCGGGATATGGAAGACGATGCCCGGCAATTGGCCGGTGTCCTTAAATCTGATCAGGTAGACGCCGTCGTTCTGCTTCCTGTTTGACCGTTATGTACGCGCGCCGTGAGCGTGCTTGCACACTATCTGGAAGAAGAAGGGCTGGCGACAACGGTCGTTAGTCTGGTTCGATTACATAGCGAAACCATCAGACCGCCTCGCAGTCTATTCGTTCCATTTGAACTTGGACGGCCTTTAGGCCCGCCCAACAATCATGTATTGCAACGCAAAGCCCTTGAACAAGCTCTTGGGTTACTGGAGTACGATGATGGGTCGTCGCTGATCAGCGATTTTGATCAAAACAATGATGGAACAAAGCCAGATGAAAATTGGTTACCTCCCGCTACTGGTTTTTCTAATCTAGATATGTCGGATGTAACTGATCTCGCACAAAGACTCAAAAACGAAATCGAAACACTAGCACCGAACTATACATTGTCAGTGAAGACCAGGGGAAGATCTCCGGTTGGCATTGCCAAGCTGACAATAGATGAAATCGCCAAGCACATTCTATCGTTTCTCGACGGGCCGCATGAATTGAGTCCGAGAGAAGATCTATCTGCAGCGATGGTGTTGCGGTTTAGCGTTGATGACCTCAAGGCCTACTATGCAGCGTCTGCAAGTCACGGCGGTTCGCCATCATCATTGCAACTAGGCAACTGGTTCTGGCGTGATACTGTGGCAGGGCAAATTCTCATTTCGCTCAGAGCGGCTGCAATGGACCATAGCGATAAGCGTTTTAATATTGTTGGCAGCAAATTCCTTGTGCCTCGAATTTGGATTGATGAGCTGAATTTATAGAACAGTAAATGGGACCCGAGCCGGCGGACAGTTTGAGCCAGCTCGGAACCACCAACAAAAAGCGCCTCAATTTAAAATTGTTGGGGCGCTTTTTTGTGTTCAAGGCGATTGAGGGTCTTTCTAACTCCAAAACGGCTTTGTTCCTTCGAAGGAACACACAACCCTTATTCAGGCTCGTCGTCCCACGCTTTTTCCGGCATCGGCAATCCAGCAAAATCATCTGCCGTTAACGGTTGATCGGGTTGAATGCCGAAGTCGTCTTCAAGCAGCATCATGATTTGCCGGACATGTTGCCCCGAGTGCCAGCACGTGCGTTCCAAGACCTCATACATTTGTCGATCGCCATAATACGTTTTGACGATCGTTTCGGTGCATTCAATATCTGGATTCTTAAACCACCAGTCTTTTACCTGCTGGCGAATATTGTCTCCAAAGCGGGCGATGTCGTCGCCAGTTTTCATCCACGGGTCTTGGCCCTTAGCGAGAAAATCATACGATAGCTCGCCACCTTGGGCTGCTGATAAAAAACCCTCTGGGATGCGAAAAATATGATTGGCGAGATGGCCAAGCGTGCGTTCTCTATTACGGACGTTTTTATCAAGTTCCAACGTCGGTAATTGCCGGATATAGCGTTGTGCCGCTGCCAATATCATGTCGAGCTTATCGACAAGTTCAGGTCCAGAGAGAATGCCGCTCGTCGGCGGCTCTATATCTAAAAAATCTGAGACGTCAGTGAGGATTTGCGCATAAGTCCATTCGTTGCCTTTGGAGACAACGGGGATAGAATCAGCACCAAGTTTTTTCAACTCGGTCCATGCATCAGGCCGCTTTTGAATGTCTATAGAAACAAAGTCAATCTCACGGATCGACAGGAACTCTTTAGTTCGCAGACAACTTGTTCAGCCAGGGCGCCAAAACACCTTGATCGGTTCAGTATTCATAGTTCAACGATAATGTATGGTGTAGTTTTTTGTCAACAACACGGGTCATCGAGGTGATTGATTGTTGTTGTGGAGAAGAGATAGAGAGTGGCGGAAGAGGTAGGAGTCGAACCCAAAGGAGCGTTAAACGCCCTTCACCGGTTTTGAAGACCGGGCGCCCGACCACGGACGTGACTCTTCCGCGAGGACATTAATCAGCTATCATCGAGGTGTCCATATCATCGACAGTTGGCACGATTGGATCAGTTTTCGGGTCGTGAAAAATACGGTCACCGTCGCCGGTGATAATGCGGGCATTGCCGTCCCGATGTGTGAAACCGAGCAAGTCAAAGTATTCCAACACCTCAATGGTCACATTTCGGCCTAGCCCTGTGGCATCCCTGAACGCCCCAGCCGTAAAATTATCACCCAATTTCGTCGCCACTTGAGCCAAAATACGCAGGCTTGATGCAAGAAAAAACCGGTTCTTAGCGACAGGATGCAGTAAATTAAGACGGGTTGCTGATGTAAGTGTGCGGATAATCGTTTCAGTGGGTTCGGAAAGAGAGTCCACAAGCTCAACAACCCGAGGCGGGGCGGCGTCTTGTGTTGCTAACAAGGGTATGAGGCGTTGCCAAAGGGCGGCTTCTTCATCGGACAAGGAAACTTGAAAGCCAGGGCTCGTTATATGTCCCCCAATTCTCTTCAATATACCCAAGTCTTCAACTGCTTTAATAATACTTCTGAACTGTGGTGCTGTCAGTCCATACCCCACACAACGATGAAGCTCTGGTAAGCCGATACCGACCACGGATGTGTGTGCGACATGGTAAGCATCGACAGCTTGCACCAAACTTCTGCATAGGTTATCCCATTGCTCATCTGAGATGAGCGCCCGCGCGTCAACAGGGCCAATCAGTTTTGCATTGAGCGCCTGACTAAGCTTTTCAATATCTTCTTCATAAACGTTCCAGGCGCGCATAAGCCTAGCAACCTCAATAAGGCCGTCGCCGCCGTTTAACTGGCCCGCTAAAGCGTCTTCTATATTGTCATGTGCCATCGCGCGCAATTGTGCTAGACGCGCAACAGACGATATCTGCCTTTTCGGTGCCATGGGATCGATCACCCGACCGCCACCGAGCGTGCGGCTCGCAGATTTGTCTCGCAAAATTACCCGATCTCCATGCACTGCAGAAACAGGACTCTGCAATACGAGGTGAACGAGTCCCCGGTGTCCAGGACGCACCATGGTCTCGCCTAGTACTTGAAAGCGCGCAGGTATATCTGCAGCACCAATATGGACATGGAGGTTACCGCGAGATCCAAACGGATTTTTTTCGCTCGTCAATATTTCAACTTCGGCATCCAACCGATGAGAAACTTGGATACGATCCGGTGCCACCAACCAATCACCGCGCGATACGGTGTCCACGTTGATATTGTTACCTGCAATATTTATACCCAGACGCTCGCCCGCAACGCCTTCATTGGTAGTTTCGTTTTGTGCATGCAAACCACGCACGCGAGCCAAATCGCCACCGGGAGCAAGAGCAAGATGATCACCAATGGCCACTCGCCCGCTTACAAGTGTCCCAGTCACAACGAGGCCACTGCCTCTGATTGAAAATGCGCGATCGACAATGAAACGAGGTGGCCCGTCTGCAGGTGGCCGCGCATGACCACGCGCCATCGAGGCCAGATACGACTGAACCTCTGCAATACCCTGCCCTTCAAGGCTCGCGACGGGAAATATTGGTATCCCGGCAAGGCTAGTCTCTGCGACAATATTAGAAACGCCCTCGGAAACTGCCTGGACTTGATGTGCGGGAACTTTGTCGCATTTAGTAATGACACAGGCACCACTGGTCATCCCAAGAAGGTTTAATATCGCCAAGTGCTCAATCGTTTGGGGCATTGGGCCATCATCCGCCGCTACGACCAACAGCGCAAAATCTATACCCGCCATCCCTGCCAACATTGTACGCGCGAATTTTTGGTGACCAGGAACATCGACAAAACCCAGGCTGATACCATCAGGTAGTGACTGATAGGCATAGCCCAAATCTATGGTTAGACCGCGTCGCTTTTCCTCGGCGAGACGATCTGTATCGACACCCGTTAACGCGTGCACCAATGCAGTCTTGCCGTGGTCGACATGACCTGCTGTCGCAATAATCATCGGTGAAGATCGTAGATGCTTGCGAAGCTGTGCAGTTGCTCCAAAAGTGCATTCTCTTCGGCGACCTCCAGGCAACGTAAATCGAGCAATAACGCACCATCAGATAATCGCCCAATGATCGGAATGGGTAGAGCACGAAATGCCGCCGCCATATCCGCAACGGCTCTCCCTTTTGCTCGTTGCTCGGTGGCAGGGGTGATGCTGAGTGAGACACTTGGCAAGCGATCAACTGGCAATGACCCGCTACCGATTTGACTCAGACAGTTTTGGGTTGTGACAGTTGCCAATCCCTCAAGATGCTTTTGGAATTCCAGCAAAAGGCGAGATGCTTGTGCGCGTATCTGGTCAACGTCACGAGATAATAAATGCAGTACAGGAAGGCGCTGCGTCAGACGATCTGGGTCACGGTATAACTGCAAGGTCGCAGCCAGCCCGGCAAGCGTGACTTTATCCAATCTCAGAGCCCGTTTCATCGGGTTCTTTTTGAGTTTTTTGATAAGATCTGCGCGACCGCAGATGATTCCGGCCTGCGGACCGCCCAATAACTTGTCGCCCGAAAACGTAACCAGATCTGCACCGTTTGCTATCGCCGATTGTGGCGTTGGCTCATCCGGTAGCCCAAGTGAGGAAAAATCGATAAGAGTGCCGCTTCCAAGGTCGATTGCACATGGTAATTCATGCGCATGCGCGATGTCGGTCAGATCAGCTTCGGGAACCTCGGCGACGAAACCGTCAATGCGATAATTCGCCATGTGGACTTTCATGATCATCGCGGTTTTTGGGCTAATTGCGGACTCAAAATCTGCCGCGTGGGTGCGGTTCGTGGTGCCGACTTCAACAAGTTTACAACCTGCACTTTTCATGATATCAGGGATCCGAAAAGAACCTCCGATTTCAATCAATTCCCCCCGGGAGACAATCACTTCCTTGCGCCGCGCAAGTGCGGATAAAACCAACAAAACTGCCGCTGCATTATTGTTAACCACGGTAGCGGCCTCGGCCCCGGTGATACGGCAAATCAAACCTTCAACATGAGTATCTCGGTCGCCACGTTTCCCGGTTTTGAGATCGTATTCAAGATTGGCCGGAAAGCGGGCTGCATCGTTCATCGCTTCAACAGCGACCTCGGCCATCGGTGCACGACCAAGATTCGTATGAATAACCGTCCCTGTAAGATTAAATACACGCCGAAGACTTGGCGTTGCCAATACCGTTAGGCGCTGATCAATTGCTTGCAGAATGCTCGCCATATCATCGCCATCACGATGAACCTGTTTTGTCGAACGCCGTGCAGATAGTTCTTGTCTGATAGAATTCGTTACCGCAACCCGACCATGACGTTCAAGCATTTGCACTGTGTCAGGAGAGCGTAATAATGCGTCAACAGATGGCAAATTAACAAATCTCGATGGCATCAATGTCCTCCAGGCAATGCGGGTAGCTGAGCAATTTTAAATCACCAACGTGATATCAGCTTACGCCTCGCGTTGTTGCTTTGACCAGACCAACAGGATGGTTTTTGACTCTACTGGGTCTTGTCAGAGGAAACTTGATTGAGGTGATGATAATAACCTGATAGTACCGTCCGATGACCAACCATTCCCCATTCTGCTATCTCAAAACTTCATCAGAAACCATCCGTGTGGCTGTTATGAGGGGCTGTCAGACGAATGAGAACTCGTTTCTGTTTACCAGCAGTGTGGCCGATTTACGCAGCACAAATTTACTGCCATTCAATTAGCACCGCTCCACGTTATGTTTTGTAATTGTCCGCGTGATAAGGTGTCGTTGATTGTTAAAGTGTTTCGTTATTGACGTATGGATTGAGGTGAGTTTTTGCAACCTTCGGAATAATCGAAAACTTTGCATAGCTCGTTCTCGTCGTCGAAATGGCAGGTGAGTATTCTCGGCGCGATTATTTAGTCAGCGCCTTGTTTCCTGGCGGGACGCATCCCCAAGTTGAGGCATTCCAACTAGATATGAGCGCAACCGATCAGTCACGATCACTATTGGCGCACCATATCGTTTCATCGAATTTTTGAGAAAACGGGGAGCAGCCTTGCGATCGCGACGTTGGTAACGAAGGATTCTAGCACTTCGCCTTCGTGATCCACAGCCCGCCAAAGATAATGTGTCTCACCATTGATCTTCACGAAAACCTCGTCAAGACGCCACCGCCATTTGGAATAATAGACTGGATGTGTAGTCCTATGTTTCCTGATCTCAGCGGCGAATAGCGGGCCGAAGCGGTTCCAACAATAACTGATCGTTTTATAGCTGATATCTATACCGCGTTCCTGGCGTAAGTCTTCAACAAAACGAAGAGAAAGTGGAAACTTGACGTACATCATCACAGCCAGACAGATGATCATTGTGGACGAAGAGTTTCTCAATGTCGGTAATTGGCTACACTCGGACTCTTTCGGCAGCCCGCCAGAAGGTCCACTTTCAGACGCTAAGCGGACCTGCAATGTCTGCTTTTTCAAAATCGGGAAACTGACTTCTGCTTTCTGGCGGTTGGCGGACACTAAAATTACTCGGTGATAACGTCGCCTTTTGACCCCAAGCGGAAGACTATCTTGACGAAGTGCTGCGTCTAGTATCGTTAGAATCCTATAACATTAACTCCAAGCAACTAATTGATTAGTTGGCAGTAACGAAACAGTAGCTTAATTTGGCTGTTCTTATTACTATAAGGATCTTTCTTTGGAAAATTCAGTCGTCGAAGTCGTTATCTCCACACTGGAGAGTTCGGATTTTTATCTGCAACTTCTTGCCATTGGGATTACGGCTATCTGTTCGTGGCTAATGTCGACATTTTTAAAAAGCCGGTTCGCCAAATTTGCCCCCAATGATGAGAAGCCAAAAGCAGGGAAAATTAAATCCAGTGTAAGCAGTACAACTTTCCTACTCCGCGATTTCACCTTTCCGGTCACTAACGTCATTTTCCTGGGCATTGCTGTGGCGGTTTCGGACGAGTTTTTCGAAGCAAATTGGCTTGTGCAATTTGTACAAGGTCTGAATTTTCTGTCTATTGTCTACATCGCGGCGACGCGGTTCTCTACTGGCACAGCAGTCCGCTATTTTGCTTTGTTCGTACTTTCCCCGGTTATTCTAGTATATGCGATTGGCTTGCTTGACGAACTTATCAAGATCCTGGATGGAGTCAGTTTTGACCTCGGCAGTATTAAGTTCACGCTCTACGCTCTCGCGCGGACAATAATATTTGGAGCCATATTGTTCTGGCTAGGACGCGTTTCCAATCAAAAGGGTGGCGAGTTTATCCGGCGCAGTGAAACACTGACGGATACCACAAAGGAATTAGTCCTGAAGACGTTCCAGATCGGGCTTTTCATTATCATTTCACTGATAATTTTGCAGGTTGCCGGCATTGACCTGACAGCCCTTGTCGTATTCGGTGGCGCGATTGGTGTTGGCCTAGGGTTCGGGCTCCAACAGATCGCCTCCAACTTCATATCCGGCATCATTATACTTCTCGATCGCTCGATTGCTATCGGTGACTATATTGAGCTCGAGGACGGACGCGCAGGCGTGCTACGCGAACTGACAATGCGCTCGGCAACTCTCGAGACCTATGATGGCAAGGATATCATGGTTCCGAATGAGCGGTTTATAACGACTGCGTTCGTAAACTGGACCCATTATCATACGAGACAACGATATCCTATCGTGTTTGAGGTCGCCTATGGTACGGATCTGGAGAAATTGTTCACACTGCTTCGCGAAGTTGTCGCATCTCACCCCAAAGTATTAAGTGGAATGGATGTTCCATTTGAAGAACCCCCGGATGCTGAGGTTCAGGCCTTCAACGATAGTGGAATTGAGATTCTCGTCGAATTCTGGATGGAAGGTATCGACGATGGCAAGAATAGGGTTGGTGGGGATTTACTCTTTATGATCTATCAGGCGCTGCAGGAAAACAACATTGTTATTCCATTCCCACAACGTGAAATCGTGATCAAGGAAAACGGTCGGAAGTCTTCAATATAAACTTGGAACAGCTTAGCAAAATCCCAATGAAACCTACTTGTATACATGCTGCATTATTTCAGCTCCTGGCTATAAGCGGAAGTTCAGGATGCTGAATTTGGATGTTCGCTTATAGAGCGTTTCCAGATGCTAAACTTGTCAAGTTCACCTTCGGGCCGAAATTTTAGATTCACGGGTCCCATCAATTAGTCCAGCTCTTTGCTCTCTTTGGGGGTAGGAACTATTCTTAGCACCCCCCGGAATATGCAGATACCTGGATGAGGTGAGTGTCATCTCTTCAGTGCCGCGACGGACGGGGCCTTTGGCAGCTCAATATGTACGGAAGTGTCCCGGTGATGTCCGACCTATCTCTTGTGCCGCCAGAAAAGCACCAACGATGGGCGGGGCGTAATTGAGGTCCCCAGCCAAGTCAGTAGCGTGGGCTAAAGGGTCTTCTGCTTTAGCTAAACAAAACCAGGCCGTTCTAACAGCGTCGTTAGATAATCCACCTGGCCCGATACTGGCTTGATTGATTGCCAGCCAAGCGCTCGGCTCGAGACGGTTTAATTCAGCGTTAATATCTTTAGTCGACCAACCGCACAATAGAAACCGGCAAATTAGAGAAACGATAGCCGATGCATTCCCTGCCATTGGGTCATAATGAGTGATGGAAGCTTCTGTCCTGGCGAGCTGTGATAGCTTTGAGGTCGGCACATAAGTGCATGCAGATAAAGGCGCAATCCTCTGCGCCGGGGCGCAACCTGCGGATCTACCACCAAGTTTTTCATGTGTAATTCTCGGCGCCTCATCTGGCACGATCCCTTGTTTAATCAGGGAGAACACCAGCGCAAATGTTGGGCCGGTGTCAAAAGCGCCGCTACGTGTCCAATCGGTGTATCTCGCAACTAGATCAGGAACGTCGATGCTTTTTTTACTGATGAGGGAGGCGGTAACAATATCGGCCATTTTGGTGGGCCCACCAATTGTGTCGCCTAAAGATATTCCCTCAATGATTTTTTCGTACATGTTTGTTTTAATACCTATGCCTCTTTGCAATTAAAAACCTTCGAAAATATCAGCCAAGAATTTTAGGCACAAGTTGGCGATTACCAAGGCACCAAAAGTGGAGAAATTCCAGTTTTAACCCCAATTAGGTCAAATAAACTCTCTATTTGATCATCCATATTCGCGGCGAATTCATGCGGTGGGATAACTTCACCTTGTTCTCCTTTAATGACACGTCTTAACGCCTCGACATCAGCGATGTGATTTGATTTACCCTTTGGCTTGAAGGTGGCAAAACCCTCAAAAAGACGGACATGAGATGCACATGAGTGGTTGATCATCGCCTTAAGAAGATGAAGCGTCGCTATTGAAATCGACGCAGCTAAACCTGAATACCAGTATCGTGTGTCCCCACCCCGTTTTTCAAAGCGGCGACCAATGGGGTTGCCCTTAGAATCAAAGGCAACGGATAGGGGGGCTTCGATGACAAAATTGATTGGTTCTGTGGAGTCCGAGACGTAATTAATAATGGCCGATTTTGCGTCTGCAAACGTCAATTCGACAGGAGGGCTAGAACCAAGGCCAAGCCCAGAGCTCTTCGTGCCCGTTTTTGCAAAACCAACATCGAGGACAACCCAGTTGTTGTGCCATTTGATTTCGTCAATTCGGCCAGCCCTAACTTGCACCGTGCACCTCCCGGGGAACCGTAACTTGCGGTACGCCTCCGCAAGCTGGCTCTTCCTGATCCTGATGATCCGGGAGTTAGTAAACCGTCGATAGGCGGCCCCTATGACCTTTAGACCGGAGTCCTGGACATACGTCACAGGCTCCCGGACCAAAGGGGTCAGGGGTGGTTTTTGCGGTTCCACCGAACCGCTATCGACGGGGTTACTAAGCCCCAGAGCCATGCGTGGTGGCTCCGACTTCAGGGTGCCAAATGCTCTGCTAAATTGAAAGTAGAATTGCTTGTAGTCCTCACCCAGATGGGGGAGTAAGAACCCCCGGACGCAAAAACACTTCAAGCCGAGGCAACCGAGGCAACTGAGGAAAATCCCTGCTACACGGGCCTCTGCGCTGCCTCATTTTGCGTCTTTGCCTCGATTCAATGCGAGGCAAAGAGCTGCCGGGACGTATCTAAAATACTATTTAGTTGCTTATGTATAACAAGAAGGGGGTGTCTAGCCCCCTTTCTATGTACCACTGTGATGTAAGGTTTCCGGTACCGGTGGTCGCATGCCTAGAGCCTGATGCGGACGGATATGATTGTATTGTCTAAGCCATCTGTTGATGACGA
>Ga0209534_10005202_pt1 | contig 11628 bp, 11 predicted proteins | sample COG_07_FD_184751 | JGI IMG/M metagenome (GOLD analysis project Ga0209534, IMG submission 184751) | Pelagic Microbial community sample from North Sea - COGITO 998_met_07 (SPAdes) (version 2) | ecosystem: Environmental > Aquatic > Marine > Neritic zone/Coastal water | place: Helgoland, sampling... | reverse complement strand
CTAGGAGTTATGCAGCAGATTATTAGAGCCTTTGGTAGAGTTGAAGGTTCAATGCAGTACCTTATAAAAGCATGGCCAACTATTATAGAATTAGCAAGTGTTTATAAAAGGTTGAGAGAATTTGAATCTAAGATCAATGCCACTGAATCAATCATTCAAAAAGATTAATGGCTATTGATAAAAAATATGTTGATCAGATTATAAAAGTTTCTGAAAAGGCAGCATTAGCATCTTCCTATTTGGTTGGAAAAAAAGACAAGATCGCAGCAGATCAAGCAGCTGTTGATGCTATGCGATCTGAATTGAATAAAATAAACATGAATGGTGAAGTTGTTATTGGTGAGGGTTCACTTGATGAGGCACCTATGCTTTACACTGGTGAAAAACTTGGAAATAAAAATGGTCCTTATTTTGATATAGCCGTTGATCCCTTAGAGGGAACAAATTTTGCAGCAAATAATTTACCTGGAGCAACATCGGTTATTGCTATTGCTGAAAAAGGAAATCTTTTTAATGCACCAGAAACCTATATGGATAAAATTGCAACTGGACCAATTGAAAAAGGTTTGGTTGATTTAGATTTTTCATTAAAGAAAAATCTTTCAAATCTTGCAGATTTCCTAAACAAAGATATCTCATCACTTACAGCATGCGTCATGGATAGACCAAGACATAAAAATATAATTGATGAATTAAAGCAACTAAATATTAATATTAAATTAATTACTGATGGTGATGTTCTTGGAGCACTATATGTAACAAATCAAAAATATAATGTTGATATATTTTTAGGTATAGGAGGTGGTCCAGAAGGAGTTTTAGCAGCATCAGCTCTTGATGCTTTTGACTGCCATTTTCAAGGGAGATTTATATTTGATAACGACAAAGATATTAAAGATGCAAAAAAAATGGGAATAACTGATTTGAATAAAAAATACGAATTAAATGAAATTATAAGTGGAGACTCTATATTTTGCTTAACAGGGATTACCTCAAGTGAAATGCTAAATGGGGTCGTAATAAACGATAATAAATATATTACTGAAACATTAGTTACACACAAAAGTTTAAAATTTAAGGAAACGATAAAAAGAACAAATCTTATTGAAAAATGATTTCTATTTCAGGTAAGAAGTGGGAACAAAAAAAAATTAATCAAAACTTAGTTGATAAATTAAAACAAGATTATAATTTTAGTGACATTTTATCTAGGCTAATTATTTCAAAAAAATTTGATGTTAATGAAATTGCAACAATCGATACAGATTTAGATTTAAATAACGTTTTTTTAAATAATGAAGATTTCAATCAATCTATTAAGCTTGTGGTTAGTTGTATCAAAAATAATGAAAAAATATGCATTTTAGGTGACTATGATGTGGATGGGTCTGCTGCTACATCGTTATTTGTCAAGTTTTTAGAAAGTATAAATCACTCTTTTTTTTATTATATACCTGACAGGGAAAAAGATGGTTATGGAGCTACTAAAAAGCTCTTTCAAAAACTAATCATAGAGGAGCCTAAATTAGTTATAATGGTGGATTGTGGCTCTACTTCTAATGAAGCAATAGATTTCTTAAATGAAAATAAAATTAAATCCTTAATCATTGATCATCATGAAATTAATAAGCCATTTCCAAATGCAAACTCAATTATAAATCCTAAAAAAGATAATGGTTATAAAGAGTATGACTATTTATGCGCCACCTCACTTTCTTATTTTTTTTTAGATTTACTAACTAAAGAAATTAAAAGCGAAATCAATATATCTAATTATTTAATATATGTTTTGTTAGCGACAGTATGTGATGTAATGCCTTTAAGAAAGCTTAATAGATTAATTGCATTAAATGCTCTTAAAAATTTTGATATAACAAAAAATTTACCTTTGAGCACTTTGTTTCAATTAAATGAAAAAAAAAATAAAATTAATATTAATGATTTAAGTTATTTAATTGGTCCAATATTGAATGCTGGTGGAAGATTGGGTAAGTCTAAATATGCAACAGAATTATTATCTTCAAATAATGATCAAGTTATCAAAGATAGATCTACAAATTTAATTAAATTGAATAATAAAAGAAAAGAAATTGAATCCTTAGTATTAAATGAAATTGATTTTGAAAAAATCGAAAAGGAAAATAAAGAAGTAATTATTTATTATAATCCAAATATAAACGAAGGTTTAATTGGAATTATAGCTGCAAGATTAAAAGATTATTTTAATAAACCCTCTATTGTTATTACCGCTTCTAATGAATTGCTAAAAGGATCAGCGAGATCAATTTATAATTATAATATTGGTCGTGTAATTAAAAATTTACTAGATCAAGGTATAATTTTAAATGGTGGTGGTCATAATATGGCTGCAGGATTTACACTGAATAAGGCAAACCTTAAAGATTTTGAAATATATATATTAGAGGATTTTTTAAAATCTAATACTGTAAATGATAATCTATTTTTATATGAATCTGAAGTTTCACCATTAGCATTTAATCAAGATTTTTATGATGATATAAAAAAATTAGAACCTTTTGGTACGGCAAACTCAGTGCCAACCTTCATGTTAAGAGATTTGAGAATAATAAAGCCAATGGTATTTAGCAACAAACACATATCAGCTATATTAAAATCAAAAACAGGATTTTCAATTAAATCGATATCATTTAATTCTATTAATACTAAGATTGGTGAACACTTAATGAGTTATATAGATAGCGTTAATGTAATAGGTCAAATCAATGAAAATATCTGGAATAATAAAAAAACTCTTCAATTAACTATTAGAGACCTTATCATATAACTTAATTTGGCTTGATAAATAATGACTTTTAAAATAAAAGATCTCAACATGGTCCCTTCGTCTATCGGTTAGGACAGCTGGTTTTCATCCTGCAAAGGGGGGTTCGATTCCCCCAGGGACCGCCATTAAGATGTTTTATTATACGTATATGCTCAAATCTATTTCACCTGGTTTAAAAAAAACTTATGTAGGATATACAAATAATCTGGTTTCTAGACTGAATAAACATAATTCAAACAAAGGTGCAAAATCAACAATGGGCTATAAATGGTTGTTAATTTATAGTAAAAAATTTAAAACAAAGAATGAGGCTATGTCATTTGAATATAAATTAAAAAAAAATCAAAAATTAAGAAAAGAAATCTTAGAAAAATCATCTTAATGAAAATTTCAATACTTTTACCATATAAGGAAAATTACTCAGAAAATTATGCAGGTGCTGTATCTTTATTTATAAATAGCACTACAAATTTAAGTAAATATAAAAAGAATATAACTGTATTTGGTAGTACAGATTACAAATCTAAATTATCGAAAAACTATAAAAATATAGAATTAAACAAAAATAGTTTATTTCAAAGTCAAAGTAGATTTTATGTAAATAAATTTATTAAATTACAAAAAACTATTAAAGCAGATATTATTGAAGTTCATAATAGACCAAATTATTTAAAATATATTAAGAAACTTAATTCTAAAATTGTTTTATATTTTCATAACGATCCACTTGATATGGCTGGTTCTGAGAAAGTTAAAGACAGATTAAACTTGCTGGAAATATGTGAAAAAATTATTTTTAATAGTACTTGGTCTAAAAACCGATTTATAAATGGTTTGGACAACTTTTATAGTGGTAGTACAAAACTTGAAGTTATAAATCAATCTATTAACAAGCCAAAATTAGATTTTACAAAAAAAAATAAAATAATAACTTTTATTGGAAAATTAAATTCAGCAAAAGGCTATGATTTATTTGGTGGTGCAATATTAAAAATTTTAAAAAAGTATAAAGATTGGAATGCGTTAGTTATTGGTGATGAACCGCGTGAAAAATTAATTTTTAAACATAAAAATCTTGCTTTATTAGGTTTTCTACCTCACAAAAAAGTTTTAAAAATACTTGAAAAAACAAGTATTTCTGTTGCTTGTTCAAGATGGGAGGAGCCTTTTGGTCGTACTAGCTTAGAGGCAGCTAGCAGAGGTTGTGCTGTAATTATATCAGACCGAGGTGGTTTAAAAGAAACTATAACTGACGGTATTATAATTAAAAAAAATACAATCAATAATATTTTTAATGCAATTGATGACTTAATAAAAAATAAAAAAAAATTAATAAATTTACAAAATTTATCATTTAACAATTTTTATTTAACAAACAAATACGCTAGTAAAAAAATTGATAGTTATCGATTAAACATTTTAAACAAAGAATTTAAACCTAATAAAGTAAAATTATTAAAATCTAAATTAAAAATTATCCATATAACTAATTTTAATGAAAGACATAATGGAAGATTATTTTACAATACAGGCAAAAGAATTAACAATGGTTTAGTGCGTTTAGGCCATAGTGTTTTAGAGCTTAGCGATAGAGACATTGTGAGTAATCATAGAAAATTAACTGATTTAAATGGTGCTAAATATTTAAACAACAAGTTACTATCAATAATTGGTAATTATGTACCTGACATAATAATACTAGGACATGCTGATTTAATTAAAATTAAAACCTTGAAAATAATTAAGAATTACTATCCACAAATAAAAATCTCTCAATGGTTTCTTGATAGAATGGATTCACACTGGATATCAAATAAAAAAAGATTTCTTGATAAATTAGATGTTATGGACGCAAGTTTTTGTACAACAAGCCCAAATATTTTAAAATTTCCTAAAACTAAACTTGTTTATTTTATTCCCAACCCAGTAGATGAGTCTTTTGAGATATTGAAAAATTATAAACATAAAAACTTGAAGAATGATGTTTTTTTTGCAATGAGTCATGGTGTTCATAGAGGAGTGTTAAAAAAAGGAAAGTTTGATGTGCGTGAAAATTTTATCAAAAAATTAACTAACAAATTACCTAACATAAAGTTTGATTTATATGGAATTGATAACAAACAACCAATATGGGCTGATAATTTTTTAAATGTTATTTCACAATCTAAGGTTGCTTTAAACTTAAGTCAGGGAGCCCCCTCAAAACACTACACTAGCGATAGATTTGCTCAATTAATTGGAAATGGATTATTAGTAATGATTGATAAAAAAACAGAAATAAGTGATTTTTTTAAAAGTGATGAAATTGTAACATATGAAAATGTAAATGATTTATCAAAAAAAATTATAAAATTTTCGAATAATGATGAATTAAGAAAAAAAATCGCTAAAAAGGGTAGAGATAAATATTTTAGATATTTTAATTCTACCGTTGTTGCTGAATTTCTAATAACTAAAACTTTTAAAATTAATAAAAAGTTTTTTTGGGAAAATAAAAATTAACATTAAGTTCTGTTTATGAAAAATATTATAATTGTTACAGGGGGTGCTGGTTTTATTGGTTCGAATTTAATTAAATATTTGTTAAAAAAAAAAAATTTAAAAATTATTAGCATAGATAATTACTCAACTGGAACAACAAAAAATCACATCAATCATAAAAATGTCAAGTATATAAAGGGTGAAAATATAAATATTTCAAAAATTCTAAAAACGTCAAAAAAAAAAATTAAAGTTATTTTCCATTTTGGTGAATTTTCAAGAATTTTTCAAAGCTTTAAAAGACCTGAAGAATGTTTAAACAGTAATATTAATAATTCATTTGAAGTTATAAATTTTGCAAATAAAAATAAAATTAAAATTATTTATTCTGCAACATCTAGCGCCTTAGGTAACAATGGTAAAGATCAAAATCAATCACCATATGCTTGGGCCAAAACCAAAAATATAGAATTAATTAAGAATTATAGTGAGTGGTTTGATTTAAAATATGAGCTAGTTTTTTTCTATAACGTTTATGGTCCAAACCAAATAACAGATAGTCCCATGTCTGCTCTTATTGGGATTTTTGAAACACAATATAAAAAAAAAATACCATTAACTATTGTTAAACCAGGCTCACAAAGCAGAGACTTTACTCATGTTGACGATATTGTACATGGTTGCTATCTTGCTTGGACCAAAGGTAAACAAAAAGAATATATGCTCTGTACAAACAAATCATATTCAATAATAGAAATTGCAAAAATGTTTGGCTCTAAATTCAAATTTCTAAAATCAAGACCAGGTGATAGATTTGGATCAGTCATATCAAACAATAATGCTAAAAAAATACTAGGTTTTACAGCAAAAAAAAATATTAAAAATTATATTAAAGATTTTGTAAGTAAAAATTAATGTTTTCTATATTAATACCTTCTTTTAATAATGTAGATTACTTAAAAACCTGCATCAATAGCCTAAGAAAAAATTCCAAACACAATCATCAGATTATAGTTCATATTAATGAAGGAACAGACGGATCCCTTCAATATGTTAAAGAAAATAATATAGAATTCACTTATTCAGAAGATAATATTGGGATGCCTAAAGCCTTAAATAAAGCATCAAAACTTTCAAAATTCGATTATATATTAATATCACATGACGATTTCTATTTTTGTCCAGGTTGGGACACTGAATTTGTGAATGAAATTATGAATATCAAGCATAATAACTTTTATCTTTCTGGCACAATGGTTGGAGCAACAAATAAAATTCCATACTATGATAATGCATTACCCTCTGAATTTAATGCAGGTGATAATATTGAGAATTTTAATGAGTCTAGACTTATAAATAATCTAGATAAAATAAAAACATATGACTTTCAGGGTACAACAAAATGTCCAGGATTAATTCATAAAAATATCTGGATCAAAGCAGGGGGGTGGAGTGAAGAATTTTCTCCTACAGGTGGAGATGACAGTGATTTTGCAATGAAATTATGGCAAAATGATATAAGGATTTTTAAAGGATTGGGAAAATCATTAGTTTATCATTTTGGTTCAATAACAACTAGAAAAAAAAGTAAAGATATATTTACCTATTTGGGTAATAGAGGAAATAAAATTTTTTTAAAAAAATGGAAAATTACTATAAATTTTTTTGAAAATTTTTATTTAAAATCTGGTCTTGATAAAAATAAAAATATTATTTTTAATAAATATGATGGTGAACTTATAGATCCCCCCAAAAAAAATCGATACTTTTATGAGTTGATCAAATGTAAATTTCAATGGTTATATTTGATTTTAATCAATTATAAATAAAGTTTATGTCTAATAAAAATAAACTAATACTTGTTGAAAGTGAAATGAAAGGACCCAAAGGTCATTTTTTGGATAATTTAATAGAAACAACAAAAACTTTTGAAAAAAAATTAAATATTTCGTGGCTTCTTAATAGTCACTTTGATAGTGAAGGTACATATATTCCAAATAATATTAAAATTTTCAAATGTATAACTAGTAATGTTTTCAATAGAAAAAAAAACAAATTTTTATACTTAATTGAAGAGACTTATCTTTTTTTCTTAAATATTTTCCAGATTTTTTATATGCTATTTTATTTTATAAAAAAAAATAATTTATTTGATTACTGTATAGCTTTAAAATCTAATTATTTTTTATTACCAAAATATTTTTTTAGTTTTTATAAAAGATATGAAATATTAAATTTGTCAAAAAATGATCATATTTTTTTTCAAACAGCTAGACGTAAAGATATAGCACTAATCAACTTCCTTACAAAAATTGACAAAGATCATCCTAAGTTTCATATAAGGGTTATGTTACCTCCAAAGATAAAATTTAAAGGGTTTTTTTACTTTTTAAAAGAAATTGATAAAGTGCTTAAAGAAAAAAGAGCTTTTATATACTTGTGGAGTGATCATAACTATAAACTATTCTTAAGAAACTCCATTAGTAAAATGGGGATTTATAAATCAAATATTCCATGGTCTTTTTATAAAAGAAATTTAAAAACTAAGAATCATGTAATAGGATTTGTAGGTGATGCTAGAAAAGCTAGGGGTTTCCATCATTTACCAGAAATTATAAAAATTTTAGAAAAAAAAAAATATTTCTTTAGATATTTGATTCAATTTTCCAAAATATCTGATGATTTACTTTATGTAAGAGATAAACTTTACAAGTTTTCAAAAAAAAATAAAAATATTAAAATTATTGAAAAATATTGTGATTATAAAGAATTTAGAAATATTTTAAAAAAAATTGACATAATGCCTATTGTTCATAATTCAAATGAAATCAATAAAGTTACTTCTGGTACTATGTATTCATGTACATCAAATGAAATTCCACTTGTTATACCTAGTGGCACATTATTTATGAATAAAGTTTTAATATATAAGTCATTTGAAAAAGCAAAAAATTTATCTGAATTTGCTGATAAATTAATAAAGATCTCAAAAAATTATAATTTTTATCTAAACAATGTAAAAAAAAATTCTACTATTCTAAAAAATATTTTAAAGGATGATCCTTTAAGAATGAATATTATTTAGTATTCTTATTATAAAACTTAAATATAACAATTATTTTGATTTTTAATGATTAATTTGTCATTTTTCTATTTATTAAACTGCTTCTGTTATCAATCATTATAATATTTGCTTGAAAACTTTAAATTATAGAATAAAAGACTAATTTAATTTAAATCAATTATCAAAAAGTTACATGAATATAGGTTTTTTAGGATTAGGTAAATTGGGTTTGCCAGTTAGTCTTGCTGTTGAAGATAAAGGTCATAAAGTTTTTGGATATGATATTTCAAAACAAACAATTGAGGATATTAAAAATAAAAAAATTAGATATAAAGAGGAATGGGTTGATAAATTTTTACCCACTACTAATCTTGAAATTACAAATATAAATGAACTTGTTAAAAATAGTGAAATAATATTTGTTCCAATACAAACTCCTCATGATCCAAAATACGAGGGGGTAACTCGAATTCCTGAAAAACGTATAGACTTTGACTACACATACTTAAAATCAGGTATTAAGGATCTTTCTGAGTCTATTGAAAAAAATGGAGAGGATAAAGTTGTGATAATTATATCAACAGTTTTACCTGGTACTATAAGAAGTCAAATTAAACCTCTTTTAGGTAAACATACAAAACTTTGTTACAATCCTTTTTTTATTGCTATGGGTTCAACTATTAGAGATTTTTTACATCCAGAGTTTATATTATTCGGTGTTGATGATGAGCAAGCTGCTTTAAAGGCTCAAAATTTTTACAAAACTATCTGTGACTCTCCTTTTTACAAGACTACAATTGAAAATGCAGAATTAATAAAAGTTTCATACAATACAATGATCTCAACAAAAATTTCTTTTGTTAATACTATAATGGAAGCTTGTCATTATTTACCCAATACAAATATTGATGAAGTTACTAATGGATTAAAATTAGCAACAAGAAGGCTAATATCTCCCGCTTATATGACTGGGGGCATGGGTGATGGTGGTGGGTGTCATCCTCGTGATAATATCGCCTTAAGTCATTTATCACAAAAATTAAATCTTTCCTATAACTGGTTTGAAGGGATAATGATGCAAAGAGAAAAACAGTCAGAATGGTTGGCAAATTTAGTTATTGAGAATTCATCTAATAGACAAATTAATATATTGGGAAAAACATTCAAACCTGAAACAAATCTAATCTTAGGAAGTCCATCTTTATTACTTGGAAATATTTTAAAAGAAAAAGGATGTGAGGTATTCTCTTGGGATCCTTATGTTGATAAGAGTTTTGATGTTGTTTCTGATCAATTTAATTGGACTAAAAGTGGAGTATTGCATGTCTTTTTTATTGGAACCAAGCACCCAGATTTTATAAAATTCAAATATCCTATAAATTCAATTATTATTGATCCATTTAGATATATATTCAATATTGAAGGCTCTAAAATAATAAGAATTGGTGATAACACTACTGTTAATAATTAAAAAAACTACTTACTTTTAAATTAATTAAAATTATTTTATATTTTAATCTTATTTAAAGCATTATTTTTAAATAAATTTGCTTCTTTAATATACCGTCTTACCATTTCTGTTGATTTATGACCTGTCATAGCCATGATATTTCTTTCTTCAACTCCAGATTCTGCTGCTGATGTTGCAAAACCAGATCTCAAACTGTGACCAGAATAATTTTTACTATCTATACCTATTAATTGTAAGTATTGTTTAATAAGAAGAGCTACGGTTTGATCTGTTAATCTATTTTCCGATAATTTAGAGCCTTTAGAGAGCCTCCTAAAGACAGGTCCTGATCTTATTTTTGAAACCTCCATCCATTTTTTTAACGATACAACGGGGCAATATTGAGGGTTATCAAAGTAGGGCAGAGCTTTTGTAAAACCTTCTCCAAATTGATCTGTTTTAGATCTTCTAAGATTGATTTTGATCCCTTCTGCAACAAAATCTAAATCATCATGGTTCAATGTAACTATTTCGTTTCTCCTAAATCCACCTGAAAAGCCTATTAAGATTATTGATCTATCTCTGAATTTTTTAATTTCTTCTTTATCTTGTTCATCTATAACATTAATAATCTTTTTTAAAGTACTGATTAGTATAGGTTTTTTTCCTTTTTGACTACTGCCTTTCCTTCTTTTTATACCCATAATATTTTCAATTATTGAAGGATGTTTCATGTCCAAATAATGTCCTTTTAACTTGTGAATAATGCCAATTGATACCAGCCTACGCTTTAAAGTGCTCATTTTAGAGCCTTTTGTTGATAAATAAGTTAAATATAAAGATACTATTTTAGGGTCTGAAGGAAGAGACTTAAATCCATTTTGGGCACAGAACAATCCAAAGTTATTAAAATCTGAATTATAAGCTCTTACAGTATTCTTAGCCTTAGAGTTTCTTAAGTTTAATAATGTTTCTTCTTGTAAGGCTTTTATGTCTGTTATTATGTTATTCATATTTATTACTATTGATAACCATTAATTATCGTTAGTAATATATCAAGCTTATCTCGATGTCAAATAAAAAAAATTGAGTTAAGATTGTTTAGTGAAAAAATTTATATATTTAGTTTTACAAATTATTCAGATTTTTTCAGCTCTTGTGGCAATCTTGATGATTTTTACTACTTATTTAGATTACAAAAAATTTGGAATTCATGATGATTTTTTTATAACTTTAATTGTTATTGCTATTCAAATAATCTTGCCTATTTTTATATTTTACCTACAACAGTATACATTTATTAAAACTTACCATTATGATTACAAAAATGATTAATCATATAATATCAACAGTTTATTTTTTAAAACTAAACTAAATGATTAGAAAATTAGAAGAAAAAGATAAGGGAAATTGGGCTCAATTATATAATAGTTATGCTGATTTCTACAAAGTTCCAATGAATACAGGGATTTTAGACACTATTTGGAGTTGGATTCACGATGAAACTCATGGTGTTAATGCTATTTGCTTTGAATTAGAGGGTAAAATCGTTGGAATTGCCCATTACAGAACAATGCCAAGACCAATTAAAGGCCAATATATCGGGTTTTTAGACGATTTGTTCGTAGAGCCAGAATTTAGAGGTCAAAAAATAGCTCAAAAACTCATTAGTCACCTAAAATCATTATCTAAAGCCAATAATTGGAATGGAATTCGTTGGATCACCCACTCTTCCAATGAAAATGCAAAGAAATTATACGATAAAATAGCTAATAACACTGGATTTGAACTCTATGAACTTAAAGGGAACTAAGTTTCAGGTTAAAG
>Ga0209534_10005201_pt1 | contig 11632 bp, 12 predicted proteins | sample COG_07_FD_184751 | JGI IMG/M metagenome (GOLD analysis project Ga0209534, IMG submission 184751) | Pelagic Microbial community sample from North Sea - COGITO 998_met_07 (SPAdes) (version 2) | ecosystem: Environmental > Aquatic > Marine > Neritic zone/Coastal water | place: Helgoland, sampling... | reverse complement strand
AGAAAAGAAAAGATTTAAAATGGCCTGCATCTATGTATCTTGAAGGTTCAGACCAGCATAGAGGATGGTTTCATTCATCCTTGCTTGAGTCTTGTGGAACAAGAGGAAAAGCTCCATTTGAGTCAATTTTATCACACGGTTTTGTTGTCGATGGAAAAGGATTAAAAATGTCCAAATCTCTTGGAAATGTAATTGCTCCTGAAGATATTTTAAAAAAATATGGTGCTGATATTTTAAGAATTTGGGTTGCTTCATCTAACTATGCAGAAGATTTAAGAATTGATCACTCAATCTTAGATCAGCATGCTGATTCTTATAGGAAAATTAGAAACACTTTTAGATATTTGCTTGGAAATCTTAATGATAATTTTGAAGAAATTGAATTAGCAAAAATAAATTTATCTGAATTGCCTGAATTAGAACAATTTATGCTTCATAAAATTTATTCTTTAAATGAAAATTTTAAAAATTATTTTGATAATTATGATTTTCATAATCTATACAAAGAGCTACTAAATTTTTGTACAGTAGATTTATCAGCATTTTATTTTGATATTAGAAAAGACTCTTTGTACTGCGATTCTAAAGATTCTAAAAAAAGAAAATCTACAATTATTTTGCTAAATGTTATTCTTAATTCATTATTAAAATGGTTTGCTCCAATTCTATCCTTTACTACAGAGGAGATATACAAGCTAATAGTGAATGATAATAAAAGTATTCATTTAACGAAATTTTTAGACTTTCCAAAAAATTTCAAAAATGAAAATTTAAATCAAAAATGGTTAGAGCTTATTAAAATTAGGAATGTTTGTAATATTAGTATTGAGGAAAAAAGAGCAAGTAAAGAAATTGGGTCAAGTTTAGAGGCAAGTTTAAAAATTGATTTGGATGAAAAATTAATTGATATTTCGAAAGATATAGATTTTGCAGAATTATGTATAACTTCAAGTGCAGAGGTATCTTTTTTAAAAAATTCTGAAACAAAAGTTAAAACTACTAAAGCTGAGGGTTTAAAATGTCAAGTATGCTGGAAAATTACCAAGGAAGCATGCTCAAGAAAGACATGTCCAAAAATTTAGAATGAATTTTAAAAATATAAAAAATTTTTTTTATATCAGTTTAATAATTCCAATTTTTATTTTTATTTTAGATAGAATTTCAAAAATATATGTAATTAATCTGAGCAAAAGTGCATTAGATAAAGAGCTTTTTTCATCAAAATTTTTAAACATAACTCTAATTTGGAATGAAGGAATAGCTTTTGGTCTTTTTTCTTTTAATCAAGATTATTTCTATAATCTTTTAACTTTAATTATTTTGTTTGTAGTTTTTTTCGTTTTAATGATGGCAATTAAAAATAAAGGCAATCAAAAATATGCACTGTTAATGATACTAGGTGGAGCTATTGGTAACCTTTATGATAGAGTTTTTTTTAAAGCGGTCCCTGATTTTATTGATTTTCACATCGGTGAGTTTCATTGGTTTGTATTTAATGTTGCTGATATTTTTATATGTTTAGGGGTATTTTTTATGATTTTATCAGAATTTATTGGTAATAATAATAAAATCCATGAATAAAACAAAAACCATTTTTTTACTAATATCAATATTACTCACTGTACTTTCGTGCACATCAATTAAGGAAGGCCTTTCATCTAACAAAAATAGCACTGATGAATTTTTAGTTGAAAAAAAAGCTCCATTGGTAATGCCACCTGAATTTAATGAATTACCAGTCCCAAGTAATAATTCGATTGAAGATAATCAGGAAGAAGATGTAAAAAAAATGATTATTAAATCTGAAACAAGTAATCCAGATATAGATAATTCTAAAAATACTAGTGGTAACCTTGAGAAATCAATTCTTGAAAAAATAAAAAAATAATCAATGTTAACAGCAGGAATTAATTTTTTAAATTTTAAAGAAAAAAAAGAGAGTTTAATTGTTAGGAAAAAACTTAAATTAATTTTACAAAAAAAAAATGCAGTAATTCAATCTTTAAGCAAAGATTATATTAATAGTTATAATAAAAAAGATATTCAAAGATATAAAAAGTTAACTAATTTTCGCATAATTGGAATGGGTGGATCTACATTAGGTTCACAAGCTATATATGATTTTTTAAATCATAAGATAAAAAAAAATTTTGTTTTTATTGATAACCTTGATGTCAACAAAAAAAAGAAAAAAGAAAAAAAATATACAAATATTGTTGTATCAAAATCTGGAAATACAATTGAAACAATAACAAATTCAAATATCTTTATTAAAGATAAAGAAAAAAATATTTTTATAACTGAAAATAAAAATAGTTATCTTTTCCAACTTGCGCATAAATTAAAAGCAGAAATTATTCATCATAATAATTTTATTGGAGGAAGGTATTCGGTTTTGTCTGAGGTTGGAATGTTACCTGCTGAATTGATGGGTTTAAATTCAAATAATTTTAAGCAGTTAAATAATATTATAAAAAATAAAAATTTTTTAAACTCATTAATATCAAATGTAAGCTCAACCCTACATTACATTAATAATAAAAAATTTAATTCAGTCATTATTAATTACGATGAAAAATCAAAAAATCTATTTTATTGGTATCAGCAATTAATTGCAGAAAGTTTAGGAAAAAAATCAAAAGGTTTACTGCCAGTTATTTCTTTAATGCCAAAAGATAATCATAGTGTTATGCAACTTTACTTAGATGGTTTTAAAAATAATTTCTTTACATTTTTTTATGTAAAAGAAAAAAAATCATTAAAAATTGACAATAAAAAAATTCTTCAATCTCAAAAATTTTTAAAAAACAAAGATCTAAATAAAATTATTTTTGCGCAAAAAAAAGCCACTGAAAACATATTTAGATATAAGAATATCCCATTTAGAAGTTTTGAAATTAATAATAGAAGTGAGAAAACATTGGGTGAATTATTTTGTTTTTTTATTCTAGAAACTATTTTGATTGGCCAATCATTGAAACTTAACCCTTTTGATCAACCAGCGGTAGAGTTAATTAAGAAAGAAACTAAAAAATTACTAATCTAGATTAATAGTAAGAAATAGAATTTTTGTAATTCCATATTTTTTTTCCTCAACAATAGATAGAAAGTCTGGTAACAAATCATTTTCCTGTTTGTGCCTATGCATAATAATAAGACCGTTATTATTTAAAATTTTATTTTTATAAATATTAGTTAAAATATTTATGAGATTTTTATCTTTGTACGGGGGATCTAAAAAAATTAAATCAAATTTATCTTTTAATTTTTCTATCTTAAAGTTTTGATAAATATCATTTTGAAAAATTTCATAGTTTATTTCAGATTTTAAATTATCCAAATTTTTTTTTAATATAGGTAAAACATTATGATAATTTTCTACAAAAGTAACTTTTTGTGCTCCTCTAGATATGCACTCTATCCCAAAAGATCCAACTCCTGAAAATAAATCTAATACGTTTGAATTTTCTAAATTTATATTTATTTTTTTTGAATGGGCAATAATATTGAAAATTGATTCTTTTGTTAGATCCTTTAATGGTCTTGTATTTTTATCTTTAGGGGTAAGAATTTTTTTACCTTTAAATTTACCTGATATAATTCTCATTAAGAAATGACTTTGTAACCAATATCTTTTCTAAAAAAACCGTCTTTCCAATCTAAATTATTAATAATGTTATAAACATCTTTTTTTGAATCACTAAAATTTTCTGAAAGAGATACAAAATTTAAAACTCTTCCCCCAACAGCAAAAATTTTATCTTCTTTTTTTAAAGTGCCAGCATGAAAAATATAATTATTTGAGCTTAGGTTAATATTTTCTAAGTTTTTAATTTCAACATTTTTCTTAAATTCTTCAGGATATCCTTTGGAGCATAAAACGACACATAAGCTTTTCTTATTGATCCATTCAATATTAATTTTATCAAGTTTGCCATTACAACAAGAAAGAAAAATTTGAGACAAGTCTGTTTTTAGTTTGGGAAGAATAGTTTGACATTCAGGATCACCCATTCTTACATTATATTCAATAAGAAAAGGCTCACCTTTAACAATCATAAGCCCTGCATACAAAAAGCCTTTATATTCAATACCCTTTTTTGATAATCCTTCTAATGTTGGTTTTATGATTTTGTTAATTATTTTTTTTTCTAATTCATCATTAATAAGTCTCGAGGGTGAATATGCGCCCATACCACCAGTATTTTTCCCTTTATCACCTTCTAAAACTCTTTTGTGATCCTGAGCTGTGCCAAAATTTTTTATAGTTTTTCCATCACTTATAATAAAATAACTCATTTCTTCACCTTCAAGAAACTCTTCGATTAATACATTATCAGCTTTGCCAAATTTACCATTAAAAATTTCGTTAATTGCTATTTCTGAATCATGCAGATTATTACAAATATAGACACCTTTTCCTGATGCTAAGTTATCAGCTTTAATTACAGTTGGAAAATTTGAATTTGTTAAAAATTTCTTTGCATCATCTATATTAGTAAAAATTCCAAACTTAGCAGTTGGAATATTATATTCTTCACATATTTTTTTTGTAAATATTTTAGATCCTTCTAGCTGTGAAGCTTCTTTATTGGGTCCAAATACCTTAATGTTAAATTTCTCTAAATAATTTACTATTCCATCAACTAAAGGTTTTTCAGGACCTACTATTATTAAATCAATTTTTTTATCTAAAATGAAATTTTTAAAATTATCATATTCATTAATATTTATGTCTATATTGTTAGCTATTTTTGCAGTTCCTGCATTTCCTGGAAAGCAATAAATATCAGTAATATTATTAGACCTTTTAAGGATTTCACATATTGAATGCTCTCTTCCACCACTTCCTATTATTCCAACTTTCATATAATACTGTATAAACTAAAAATGACAAAAAAATTAGCAAAAATAAAATATTTACCCAATAATTTTGAAATCATAGAGCAGGGAGATTATGTGGAGTGTGCAGTCTCTGGAAAATTAATTAGTATTGAAAATTTGAATTACTGGAATGTTGAACTGCAAGAACCATACTACTCTTACAAAGAGGCTTTTATTAGAAGAGAAGAGGGAGTTGAAAAATAACTCTTTATTTCCATCTATTGTGAGACCAAATCCATTGCTCTGGATTTTTTAGAATCATTTTTTCAAGAATTTTATTTAATTTATCAGTTATAATTTTAACAGATGATTCCTTTGTAAAATATATAGGCTCATAAACTATCATTTTAAATTTTATTTCATCAAAACGCTCTATGTAAATCGGAACAATTGGTACCCCAAATTTTTTTACAAGTTGAGCAGGTATTGTTGTTGTAAATGCTTCGTGATTAAAAAAAATAGATTTAATTCCTTCGGTTACTCTTTGATCTATCATCAATGCAGTTGAATAATTTTTTTTATGAAGTTTTATTAATTCTCTCATACCACTCATTCCTTTTTTGATTTGTTTTTTACAAATAAAATTTTTTCTTATCTTTTCCATCAAATGGTTTAAAAAAGAATTATTTAAAGGCCTATAAATAGTTGATAGATTAATGCCTGACGTTTCAATTTGCATTGCCATTAATTCAAAATTACTGAAGTGACCCGAAACAAAAACTACCGGGGCACCTTTATCTCTAATTTTATTGAGTATTTCTTGTCCTTCTATAATAATATTTTTTTGAGATCGATCTTCTCTAAATTTTTTAATAAACATGTATTCTGCAAAAATTCTTCCATAATTGCCCCACATTTCATTTATAATTTTTATTATTTTATCTTGAGGCTCATTTGGTAATGCTTTTTTAATATTTTTATAAATTAAATCACTTGATCTAAAAAAAGGGCCAATTATTTTGAATAATTTTCCACCAAGTGCTGAAGAGTTCTTTAGCCCAATTATTTTAAATATTAAAAAGAAAATGAGAATGAATAAAAATTGAAAAAAATATTTTATTTTATTCATTTTAATTAATTATAGCATTTATTAATTTGTCTTCATCAATTATATGTAAATCAATTTTTATATACTTAATTTCATTAATGTTATTATTTCTTATTCTCATATAATCTTTTTCTGTAGTAATAACTTTGCAGTTAAGTTTTTTTGATAAATCTAAAATTTTATCTATATCTTCATTCTTAAAATTATAATGATCTGAAAACTCAATATCTTTAACCACATTGATTCCATTGTTTTTGATCATTGATATAAATGTATTGTGATTTCCAATTCCTGAAAAAGCTAAATAATCGTTTTTTAAATTGAAATCTTTTAAATTTAATGGAACATATTTTCCTTCATGAATATTAATAGTCGGACTAATACTTAAAATTTTAGATTTAATATTAGATAAATTTTCACCATTACCATTTAAAAATACATGATTATAGTTTTTTAGATTATTTAAATTTTCTCTTAACGGGCCAGAAGGTATGGTCATGCCATTTCCAATCCAGTTAAAATTATTAAAACAAACCAAATTAACATTGTGTTTAATTGAGTAATCTTGCAATCCATCATCAAAAATTGCTACTTGATAATTTTCTTTTTCAGCTTCAATTAATGCCTTGCTTCTTTGTTTTGAGATAAAAAGTTTACCTTTGTTAGAAAGAAGTTTTTGTTCGTCTATTTGATTAGAATAAAATTTTTTGACAAAACATGATCTAATTTTTTTTTTAGTTAAAATTTCGTTAATTTTCAAAGATAGAGAAGTCTTACCTGTTCCACCAATATAGATATTTCCAACGCACACAGTTCTTATGTTAAATTTTTTTTGCTTATTTAATTTAGTTTTTAAAAAATGAATTATTTGAACAATAATTGATAATGGAAAAAGTATGTACGAATAAATATTTGGTTTTTTATAATCCCAAAATTTAGGTTTTTTTAGGTTCATTATTGATATAAGTTTCCAACTCTTTTAAGGTTTTTTTTAAAATTAATACTCCAATTTTTTTAATCTTAAACGATCTTCTCATATCTTTTTTGAAAGTAATTGCAGTAACTAATTGTTTTATAGTTGTTATTTTTTCTGAAACTTTTAGAGATTTTAATAATTTAAATATATCTTTGAAGTTATTATAATTTGGACCATGTAAAATTTTAGCCCCATAGCGAACAGCTTCTAGAGGATTTTGGCTACCTTTTACAACTAAAAATTTTCCCATTAAAACTGTGTTGCTTATCTTAAAAAATTTTTGTGAGTCTCCAAAAGTATCAACAACATAGATATCAACGTTTTTTAAAGTTTTTATTTTTGAGCTGTGCGTTACTACTTTTAAATTAAGATTTTGAAGCTGAGATATTATATCCTGAACCCTATGTATATGTCTTGGTATAATTATAGTTATCAAATTTTTATTTTTTTTCTTTAATTCGATATGAGCCTTTGCACAAAAAATTTCTTCACCATCATGTGTACTAGCAGCTACCCAAGTTTTATATTTCTTAAATTGAATATTAAGTTTATTACCAATATTGTCTTGTTTATCTTTTGTATTTTCTATGATTTTTAGATTGCCTACATCTTTAATATTATTTACTTTTAATTCTTTTAAATATTTTTTAGTTTCTTTATTTTGGGGATATGCAACAGTTATTTTATTAAAAATTGACTTTGAAAATGCTCTTAATTTCAGCCATTTTTTAAATGACTTTTTTGTAATTCTTGCATTAATTAAAATTAAAGGAATTTTTTTATTTTTTAAAGCTGTTGACATTCCTGGCCAAATTTCTGAGTCAACAAATATAGCAATATGAGGACGCCAATATTTTAAAAATTTACTTATTAAAAAATAATGATCTATTGGAAAAAACTGATGTATTGTTTTTTTTAACTTATATTTATCTAATACCTTGGATGAACTTAAAGTGTTAGATGTAATTAAGATTCTATCGATTGATTTTTTTTTTTCATATTCATGCACAATTGGTATTATACTTAGTATTTCCCCAACACTAGCACCATGAAACCATATTAACTTACCAGCACCTCTTTTTTTTGAAAAAAAACAGAGTTTTTCTTTAAATCTTACTTTGTCTTCTTTGTTTTTTAAAACTCTAAAAAATATTATAAAAGGAGATAAGAGCAATATTATTGTTATTATTATTTGATAGATAAAAAACATACTTACTTTTGAATCTGTTTTTCATAAAAATTTTTATAAATATCAGATTTTATTAAAAGCTCATCATGTACTCCATAATCCATAATTTTTCCAGATTGAACTACATATATTCTATCTGAATTAAGAATAGTTGAAAGCCTATGTGCAATTACTATTGAAGTTTTGTTATTAGTTAAAATTTTTAAAGCATCTTGTATTTTTTTTTCAGTTTCAGCATCTAAAGATGAAGTAGCTTCATCTAAAAGAATAATTGAACTTTTTTTTAGCATTGCTCTAGCGATTGAAATTCTTTGTTTTTCTCCTCCCGATAATCTCACACCGTTTTCTCCTATTAAAGTCTCATATTTATTTGGTAATTTTTCTATAAATTCTTCACAATAAGACAATTTAGCTGCCTCATAAATCTCTTCATCAGATGCATTTTCATTGGCATATTTAATGTTATTTTTAATTGTGTCATCAAATAATGTTGTCTCTTGGCTCACTAACGAAATGTGTTTTCTAAGAGAGTTAATTTTTGTATTATAAATTGATTGGTTATCAATAGTGATTTCTCCTGATTGCACATCATAAAAACGTGGTATTAAATTAAGAATTGTTGACTTACCAGAACCACTGTGACCAACTAATGAAGTCATTTTGCCTCCCTTAAAATCTAAATTAATATTTTTCAAAACATTGTCTTCACTAGAATTATATTTAAAAGAAATATTTTTTAGATTAATATTTCCATTTGAAATATCTAATTCTTTTGCATCTTTACGATCATTTATTAAATTTTTTGTGTCAATTATTGGTAGAATTCTTGCAGCAGCTGACAGTCCTTGATTTATAACAATGTTTAAAGATGATAATGTTCTTACTGGTTGGTATGCTAGCATCATAGCGGCTAAAAAAGAGAAAAAATTATTTACATCAATCTCATTTTTTACAATTAATTTACCTGAGTAAAAAATTAAAGTTGCAATCATTATTCCTGTCAATATTTCCATTACTGGCGTAAGTCTAACAAGGACCAATGCAATTTTTTTAGTTTTCTCTTTTAGTTGGTGTAAGTGATTTTCGGCTCTTTGCATTTCATAATTCTCTTTTTGAAATATTTTAGTTAATTTATGATTTTTAAATAATTCAACTAAATATGTTGTTAAGAAACCAGATTTTTCTTGAGCTTCGGTTGCAACTTTGCTCATTCGTTTACCAAGAGTTCTAGCTGATAAACTAGCTAAGGGAATCATTATTATTGCAATTAGTGATAACTTCCAATTTTGATAAAACATTACGAATAATAATCCCAACAACGTTAGACTATCCTTAAAGAGATTTAATACTGCGTTAGTTAGTAAATTTGTTATGTGAGTTACATCGTATGTTACATTAGAAATAAATTTTCCAGAATGTTTTTTATCTATTGCCTGTGTATCTGAATTAATAAGTGAACTTAACATATGCACTTGAAGTGTTTTTTTAACTTCCTCCGCAACACCAATCATGATGGCTCTTGCCATATATAAAGAAATACCTTTTACTGCAAATGCTAGAATTATTGCAATAGGAATAATAATTAAGAGAGACTGATCTTTTTCAATAAAAATTTTCTTAATAGCTGGATCTAGGAGCCAAGCAATTGATGAGGTGCTAGCTGCAACCAATAAAGATAAAAAAGCTGACTGAATAATTTTACCTAGATATTTTTTTGAATAATCTTCGTAAAGTCTTTTAAAAATTATTGTTTTTTTCATTATATAATTTTACCTAAAAGTATATTTATAAAAACAAGAAGTCCTAAAAGATTGTTACTTTTAAAAATCTTTAAACACTCAATTGGATTTTTTGGATCAAATTTTTTAATTTGATAAAAGTAAAGATGAGAAATTGGCAAAACCATAAAAATATAAAAAAATAAGTTAGAATTAATTAAATATCCTATAACTAAAATTGAAATACATAAGATTAGATAGCATAAAAATATAAATGATTTAGCATTATCTTTAAATTTAATTGAAGCTGATTTTAATCCAATAATTTCATCATCTTTAATATCTTGAAATCCATATATTGTGTCATATCCCAGTGTCCAAAATATGGCTCCTAGATAAAATAATACAGGTAACAGATCTATTTCATTTTGAATAGCTGTCCAACCAAGTATTAATCCATAATTAAAAGTAATTCCTAAAAATAATTGAGGCCAATATGTAAATCTTTTCATTAAAGGGTAGGTAAAAGCAAGCGGCATTGAACCTAAAGCTAAAATTATTGTGTAAGTGTTAAAATTTAAAAGCACTAACAAAGCAAAAAAACACAAAATTAAAACATAAAAAATTGCTAGTTTGATTGAAATTTTATCTGAGGCTATAGGGCGATTTTTTGTTCTTACTACTTTTTTATCAAATTCTTTATCTAAAATATCATTAACAATACATCCAGCTGATCTCATTAAAAAAGCTCCTAAAAAAAATAAAATTAGATAAAAAAAATAATTATTTAAATCTGAAGAAAAATCGTAAGCCAAAGTTAATCCCCATGCACACGGCCAAAATAGGAGCATAAAACCAATTGGTTTTTTTAATCTAATTAAATCAATGAAAAGTTTAATTTGGTTCATAATATTTTACTTGTAAATAACAAAGGCTAGTTTCATAATCAAACTGATTCGTATGAATATAGATTACACAGTTACAGCGTTAATGTTTCCAGCTATTCCTCTATTAATGAGTGTATATAGTAACAGATTTCACTCTTTAAGTATGCTGATCAGAGAACTTCATGATGAGCATGTTTATGAAAATCACATTCCCCATGAATGGAAAAAACAATTTATAAATTTAAGTGGACGGATCACTTTATTACGTTGGACAATCATGTTTGCTGCTTTTGGATTTTTGTTCAATATGTTGACTGTATTAGGTCTCTATCTAAATGAAGTTTTCATTGCCAGATTAATTTTTGGCTCTTGTTGTTTATCAATGATTATATCTATACTTTTTTTTATAAGAGAAATTCATATTTCAACGAATGCTTTAAAACTTCATATGTCAGATATGGATGTGAGGCTTGATTAAGGAAGTATAACAGCAGGCCCTAAAATTTTTCTACCTTCTAAATCTTTATGAGCTTCAACAACTTGATCTAATTTATATTTTTTAAAAATATTAATTTTTACTTTTCCAGAGCTGATTTTTTCAAACATTATTTTTGATGCCTCATCAAGCTCCTCTTTAGTCGATAGGTATTGTTGCATTGCAGGTCTTACAAGATACAAACCTTTTGGCTGAAGCATTTTAGGAACATTAATATCAGATAAAGGGCCTGATGCATTTCCAAATGAAACCATCATTCCTCTTATTGCTAAACATTCAATAGAGCCATCTAAAGTATCTTTACCAACACCATCGTATACAACTGGAACACCTTTACCATCTGTAATCTCTAAAACTTTTTTTGCAAAATCTTCTTTATTGTAATTGATTACATGATCATAACCATTTTCTTTTGCTATACTTATCTTTTCATC
>Ga0209534_10005193_pt1 | contig 11641 bp, 10 predicted proteins | sample COG_07_FD_184751 | JGI IMG/M metagenome (GOLD analysis project Ga0209534, IMG submission 184751) | Pelagic Microbial community sample from North Sea - COGITO 998_met_07 (SPAdes) (version 2) | ecosystem: Environmental > Aquatic > Marine > Neritic zone/Coastal water | place: Helgoland, sampling... | reverse complement strand
TTAATCTGTATACTAACATATCTATTAATTCTTTGTATCCTGGACTCTCATTTGTAAAATTATCTTGTTTACATATGGTATTACTATTAAGAGACATATAATTCTATATAATTTTAATTACTTAAAATGATTTATAATAATTTTAAATAAATATTAATATTACAATAATTAATAATGTCATTATATTTGGTAAATATAACTTGTATAACACATTATCTATGCATTGAATTGATTTAATATATGAAGGGTCGTGGTGTTTATAGTGTTTAATATTTGGTTTATTATACTTATCTAAAATATAATTAGCTGTTATTTTACCACTTTCTATAGCACCTTCCATTGACCATATATTTATACTAGTTTTTGTATGTGCACCGGATAATCCACCACCAAAAATAATTATATAATGTTAGAAAATTCAAGATAAAATAAATTGATGGATTATTTCCAACACCATAGGTCGTCATAGTCATAGTCTGAATCATACCAATAATCAGAATCAGTCATCATAGTCTGGATCATCCCAATAATCAGAATCATATGAATCTTCTGTAGTATATCCATCTTCTTCGTAATTATTATATATTTGAATATAACTACTATAATCATAATTTAAAGAATCTACTTTAATCTTTCCATATTTTCGTCTCAGTTCAAATTTTTGTCTCTGTTCATCTTTATGACGAAGGTCAATATATTTGTTACTATAATAACCATCTTTATCATAATAACTATAATCACCATAAATATAGTAATTATAACCTTCTGTAGAACTATCTTGAATACAAAATTTAATTTTATGATTTTTAGATATATTACAGTTATCAAACATTTGTTTTATATTACTCAACTTCTTAATTGTATGTGCATTCCAATTACTTAAATCACAATTAAATTTAGTGGCCCCTTTAAACATAAAACGCATACTTTCGACATTTTGTACATTCCAATTACTTAAATCACCATTAAATTTAGTGGCACCTTGAAACATAGAATCCATACATTTGACATTTTTTACATTCCACTTATTTAAATCACAATTAAATTTAGTGGCGTCTTTAAACATAGAATCCATACTTTCGACATTTTGTACATTCCACTTACTCAAATCGCCATTAAATTCAACGGCACCTAGAAACATATAATCCATACATTTGACATTTTGTACATTCCAATTACTGATATCTTCATTGAATTCGTCACTTCCAAATGAAAATAGATTTGACATATTAGTGACGTATTTTGTATTCCACATGCTAATATGACCATATTTTTTAATAGCATCAGATTTGTTCCAATTCCACAAACGAACTGCGTCCTTAATATTCATATCAGACCGCGTTAATATATCAGGTAAAAATTTCTTTATTATTCCATAAAGATGGTCAGGTAGTTGGAAAATACCAATTCTATATTGTTTCCCGATTAAATAGAAATTAGTAATTATTTCATAGTTTTCTAAAATTCGATTTTTAGAAAGTTTTTTATTATTTCCCCAAATATTTACATCCCGTACAGGATGTGTGACATTTGTCAACATTGTCGACGCGGTAGCGCTAATTAAATTAGTATTATTTGAAGGTACTATACTGATTCCGAACATAAACCCATAGTCAGCCTCCTTTGCAGGTGGCCCCAGCTTTCACTAGCGGAGAGAGAACGTTAACTATTTTTCATAGTCAGAGGTGTTACTATAACCTCACCTTTGTATCTTATAGTCCCTTAGGCAGGACTGTCAACTTATGCTTTTTGGCGAGGTGTCTACCCTCTTATAACCTAACAACATAAGCCCCAACCGAACATCGGTCATGGCAACAGCTTGTAACACAACCCAATTAACACCTATCGTATCTACATAAACATCATTTAATATTATTCTCCATTTACTTGTCAAAACTTGTGTCTTAACGTTTAATGTGTTCAGTAGCGTACTACCGAAAAGAGATTTCTCTAGTCTAAACAGACCTAATATCATCTAACGATTTGTAAACCAAAATACGGTGCTTCATGTTTTTCCATATACATTTTTCTAACTTTTGAATAAGATAATCATAAGTATTTCAGGCCAAGTCCAGGGAGCGCTAACAACACGGACCTTTAGCTTTAACTGAACGTAGGGTTACCAATCCCTACTAACTTATTGTCCTGTCTAAGACTGATCTCTTTCAACATCTGTTATATTATGTAATTTCTTACCTGTGTTAACAATGTCACATTAGCCTTGGTGTTAAGAAATATATAGTAATTAAAAATTTCAATTTTTATTAAAAATTTTATTTCTATTTTTAATAAAAATTGATTTTCAATTGTTAAGTCTTAACTAATTAATGATTATATGGAACCACTACTTGATCCCGCAAATAATAGATTAACTATTTATCCAATTAAATTTGATGCAATATGGAAAGCATACAAGGAAATGCAAGCATCAAATTGGACCGCTGAAGAAGTTGATTTTAGCATGGATGTTACACATTACGAAACTCTTACCGAAGATGAACAACATTTCATTAAGATGATTTTATCATTTTTTGCTGCAAGTGATACTATTGTAAATATGAATTTAACAGAGAATTTTACACGCCAAGTACAGTTAAGAGAAGCAATTGTAGCTTATGAATTTCAAGCTGCTATAGAAAATGTACATTCAGAATGTTATTCACTTATGATTGATAATATTATAAAAGATCCAAATGAAAAAGATAAATGTTTTAATGCCATTAGAGAATATACATGCATTAGAGAAAAAGCTGAATGGGCTTTTAAATGGATCAATTCTCAAAATGCACCATTTGCACAAAGACTTGTTGCATTCGCAATCGTCGAAGGTGTCTTTTTTTCAGGTAGTTTCTGCGCAATCTTTTGGTTGAAAAAGAAAAACTTAATGCCTGGATTATGCATGTCTAATGAATTAATTGCAAGAGATGAAGGAATGCATACAAATTTTGCATGTTTGTTATATTCATATATTAAGAATAAAATTAGTGAACAAACTATCCATATTATGTTTAAGGAAGCAATTGAAATCGAACGTAAATTTATATGTGAAAGTTTACCATGTTCTTTGCTCGGTATGAATAATGATTTAATGTATCAATATATTAAATTTTGTGCTGATCATTTGCTAGTAAGATTAGGATATAATAAAATTTGGATGTGTACGAATCCATTTGATTTTATGGAGAGTTTATCATTAGAAGGAAAAACAAACTTTTTTGAATCAAGACCAACCCAATACCAAAATTCACATGTCCTAAATAAGGGTAAAAATAATTCAGTAGATTCATTTCAAATAACAGAAGATTTCTAAAATCACAAAGGTATCAGTTATAAATATTATCTAAATTAATATAATGGAAAAAGTATTTAACCCAAGTTCTTGGGATTTTAAACCTACCTCTTTAAAAATAGATAATAAAAATATTAATTTAATTAACCCACAACAGCAAAATAGTGTTAATATAAAACAAATTGAAATGGTTTTTTTAAATCAATTACATTTTGATAATGAAGTTAGAATAGATATTGAAATAGAAGGCGAGATTACTTTAAAATTAAACAATTATTCTATGAAAATAAATTCAACAACAACTGATAATCATTGTATTATTATAAATAATCATTCTTTAAAATATAATAATTTAAAAACAAATATTGAATCAAGTGACAGTAATAGTTTAAATTTATTTTTTAATACAAATACAAATGTTAAGAAGTTTACTATTATTCAAAATATACAAATAGATTCTTGTAACCCACTCAATTAATATAATATATATATATTATATGTCTAATAGCTTAAAATTAATATTAATTCAATCAAATAATATAAAAAATATAAAAAATATAAAAAATATAAAAAATAATAAAAATACAATAGAATCAAATATTCATACATCAGAATATAATATTATTAAATCAAATGAAATTAATAAATTAAAAAATCCATCAAAAGGACAAATTTATATTCATATTGATGACGACGATGAATACTTATTTTATAGATTTACAGGCAAAAATTGGATAGAAATTAAATAACTCGTGCAAATAAAAAATACAATATGATTAGATTGTATATAATATGTAACTTGGAATAACACCCTGATAAAATCATGTAGAAATAAAACACGCAGTGCGATTGGATTGCATATTCAAAAATTGGTTTATCAGGACGAGTAACTTATTCGTTTATTTTGCAAAGCAATGGAATGTAGAAACTCTTTGATATATAAAAATTGATATACTATTATATTTTATAATTATAAAATATAGTAATGTTTGTTACAAAAAGAAATGGAAATAAAGAAGAGGTACAATTTGATAAAATTACTCTTAGAATTAAAAAACTAATAAACCTTTTTCCATCTGAGATTGATGAAGAAAAGTTTATTAATGCTACAATTATCGGTCAAAAAGTTATTGCATATATACACAGTGATATTACAACAGAAGAACTTGATATTGAATCAGCTAAAATATGTATAAATTTATGTACTACACATCCATTATATTCAAATTTAGGTGGTAGAATATTAGTTAGTAATCTACAAAAGAAAACATTAGAATCATTTTCAGAAACTGTATATCAAATTCAACAAAATACAGATTTCTATGACAATAAATTTTATGATTGGATTATTGAAAATAGAAAAGTTCTTGATTCGATGATTGATTATAATAGAGATTATATTTTTGACTATTTTGGATTTAAAACTTTGGAAAAAGCATATCTAATTAAGAATCAAAAGACTGGTCATATATATGAAAGACCTCAGCATCTATTTATGCGGGTCGCTTCGTTTTTAAATATGGGTGATTTTCAAGCAATTAAAGAAACATATGATCTATTATCATCTGGGCAGTATATTCATGCTACACCAACATTATTTAATTCAGGTAGTAAAAGAAGTCAACTATCATCGTGTTTTTTACTTGGTACAGATGATAGTCTCGATGATATAACAAATACTTGGAAATCAGTTTCCGCAATTAGTAAATGGGGTGGTGGTATTGGACTCCATGTTTCTAATGTTAGATCAAAAGGATCATTAATCAAAGGTACAAATGGACCTTCATCTGGAATTATTCCAATGTTGCAAGTTTATAACAGTATTGCAAGATATGTAAATCAATGTTTTATTGGCTCAACTAAAATTTATTCGGAGAAAGGTTTAGTTCCAATTGAAAAATTAAAAGTAGGAGAAAAAGTGTTTACACGAGATGGTACTTTACAGGAAATCAAAAAAATATACAATGATACGTATGACAAAGAAGTATTAGATATCAAAATTATACATAACTTTGATATCCCTACAAGTGTAACACCTGAACATCCATTCTTAGTTGTAAAGAATCATAAAAATGAAAAGAATTTAATTACTGGAATGGAACATCAATGGATTGAAGCTAAAAATATAACTGAAGAGGATTTAATTACGATACCAATTCCAAAGTATGAAAAAGATAATAGCCTATACAATGAAACAGATTGTTATGTATATGGTATTTTATTAGGTTCTGGTAATATATCTGAATTTACAAATGATGTAGAAATAATAACAGACAGAAGTAATAATACAATTGATACTACTATTAAAAATTACTTGCATTCAAATATGATTCAGTTTAGAAAAATGACAAGTGATAATGTTGATATTATTAGATGGTCTACTTCATCCAAGTTCAAGTTTAATAGGAATCAACTATATGATAATAACAATGTCAAGCAATTGGATAGTATTATGATACATTTACCTATTTCTAAAGTTAAATGGATTTTAAAAGGATTAATTGATACATGTGCGTGCACTCATTCAGAGTTAATACTTGAACTAACATCTTTACATGTATTAGAATCTATAAGATATATTCTTCTAAGGATGAAAATATTAACAACATGTTCTATTCAAGAAACAGATAGTGGTTTGTTATCATATCTATTAGTAATACCACAAACTGATGAAATTGCAGAGCTATTAGATATTGAAAAATCTGAATATACACCTTTTCTAATATTTGGCGATAATCTTTATACAAGAATTAAATCAATTGAAAAAAGAACAGTAAATGAGTTAGTATATGATTTAGAAATGGATACTAATCATAATTACCTAACTGAAATAGGACTTGTACACAATGGCGGTAAAAGAAAAGGTTCTATTGCAGTATACCTTGAACCTCATCATGCTGATATTTTTGATTTTTTAGATTTGCGAAAGAATTTTGGCGATGAAAATCTAAGAGCCAGAGATTTATTCTTAGCATTGTGGGTATCTGACTTGTTTATGAAACAAGTCGAGAAAAATAGTGATTGGTATTTAATGTGTCCTGATGAGTGTCCTGGATTAAGTGATGTGTGGGGTGATGAATATGAAGCCCTTTATTGGAAGTATGTATCAGAACACAAATATAAGAAGAAAATTGAAGCACGTAAATTAATGGGTGCTATTTGGGAATCTCAACAAGAAACAGGTACACCATATATTACGTATAAAGATAATGTTAATAGAAAATCTAATCAAAAAAATATTGGTACAATCAAGTCATCTAATCTTTGTAATGAAATTGTAGAATATTCTGATAAAGATGAACATGCAGTGTGCAATCTTGCATCAATTGCCCTTAGTAAAATGCTTATACCTATGAAAAGAACTACATATATTATCTATACAAAAGAAAATTGTAAATATTGTAAATGGGCAAAAGAATGGATTATAAATAATAATCATATTTATAAAGAAATTAAATTTGATCAAACTGATTATAAAATCATAGAACAAATTAAAGAACAAATTAAAATATCTACTAAAAGTAATGAATATATTGAAACAATTACTTTTCCACAAATATTTATAGAAACGGTTGGATCATTAGGTGCAACAATTAAACATTCATATATTGGTGGTTTTGATAATATGATTAATAAATGTTGTCATTTATTTGATTATGATATGTTATATAATGTAGCTTATGTTGCAACTAAAAATTTAAATCAAGTTATTGATATTAATTATTATCCTACTAAAGAAACAAAGAAATCTAATATGAGACACCGTCCTGTAGGATTAGGTATTCAAGGATTGGCTGATGTATTAGTACAAATGAAAATTCCATTTGATTCAGAAGAAGCCATCGATTTAAACTCAAAAATAATGGAAACTATATATTTTGCTTCTTTAACAGCTTCTAAAGATATTTCAAAAGAGAGAGAATATGATGTAAATAATCTAGTAAAATGGTTAGAAGATAATAATAAAACTATACCACATTATTATAATTCAGAATATAACTTGGGTGATGAAAGTATAAATACTATTTATCATAAATTAATGATTCATCATTTTGAAGCTATTCGAGATGATACAACTAATTTAGGTACATATAGTACATACGGTGGATCGCCCATTTCAAAAGGTATATTACAATTTGATATGTGGAATCACGATACATCAACATTAATGTATAATTGGAATGCTTTAAGAACTGAAATTAAAAAATATGGTGTTAGAAATTCACTACTTGTAGCGTTAATGCCAACTGCATCAACTAGTCAAATTTTAGGAAACAATGAATGTTTCGAATTTTTCACAAGTAATATTTATACAAGAAATACACTAGCAGGTGATTTTCCTGTTATAAATAAATACATGGTAAACGATTTAATTTCAATTGGCGAATGGAATACAGATGTTAAAGATTTAATTATTGCAAATAATGGAAGTATTCAATCATTAAAAAATATACCGACTGTATTTAAAAGATTATATCAAACTCAGTGGGAATTAAAACAAATATGGGTATTAAAAGCTGCTAAAGCTAGAGGACCATTTGTTGACCAAACACAGAGTATGAATATTTTTATGGAATCACCAAATGATCAAAAATTAAATTCATGTTTATTCTGGAGTTGGAAAAATGGATTAAAATCGGGCATGTATTATTTGAGAACAAAACCTGCATCTAATGCTATCAAATTTACTATTGATCAAAGCTTAATCAATAAAGCGAAAGAATCAGAAGATTGTGAAATGTGTTCTGCCTAAAATTTATTTATATTTTGAATATTAATAAAAAAATTAAGTAGGATATAAAAATTGATTATAATACTAATAAAGTATTTGTTTTATAAATATTATAATGGATATTACACAAGATAATTACAATATAATTAAAGACCTTTGTGACAATGAAATTGCTTTTGATAAAACATATAAAATGTTAGAAACATTTGTAGAAAAATACAAGACATTTTTTGTAAAATTTGAGACATCTGAAATTTTAGATACAAATAGTTTTAAAGTTGATTCAAAAATTGTATTTGATTTGTTACATGGTGTATTTCAAATAGAATTAAATGAACTAGATGAAGAGGACTCGGACTATGAAGAAGACCATCATAAATTTAACAGAATGATCACTAACTTACTTTGTATATTAGATAAAATTGATACAATTGATACAATTACAAATACTGAAGAAGATTTGATATGTTCTTTATCTTATGTTGTTAATTATTTCGAAAATTGCAAAACTTATTTATACAATGAAAATAATGTTGTAAAGCAGCCGTATAATTTGGAGACAGTAAATAATTCTCTTAATGTATTTACTAAACTATCTGAAATTACAGAAAAATTAGTAACAGATACTAATATATCTATTGAAACTTTAACAGAATATTCTAATTATACCAAAGACTTACTTCATTCGTATAATAAAGATTCTGTTATTACAGTTATTAAAGATATTCATGAAAAGAAAGATGTAAATTATAAGAAAGATTATGAAAATGAACCTAATAATGAACTAAAGAAAAAATATATTGAATTAGTACAAATTAACAATGTATTAACACTGCAGTTATCAATTCAATCAAAAATGAGAAAAATAGAATAATATATTATCACAAGTTTTATTTAATACATATTTAGATCTTATTGAGTTATTTATGCTTAAAATTGTTTAATAAAAATTGAAAAATAATCACACTATAATGCTAAATATAATATTTTATGTCGTCTAAGAAAGGAAACGCAAATAAAAGTAAAGGCAGAACTTCTGCCAACAGTACCCATCAACTAGTACAAGCTGATAAGAAAGAAGATCAAATATACGCAGTTGTTACCAAACCACTTGGTAATAGCACGTTTCTTGTCGAAAAACAGAACGGAGATGAGGTTATGTGCTCACTCAAAGGTTCTATGAAAGGTAAGAAATTTGAACGTGTAAATAAAGGAGATTTAGTTATGGCACAAGAAATTTTAGGTACAAGTTCTCAACAAAAGTATTGTATCATGCATCTGTATAATGCGAAGGAAAGAAAACAGCTAGAGAAACTTGGTGAATTCAAGCCACATGAAGATGTAGATGCAAGTAACGAAACCTTTGTATTTGAAGGTGATGAACCGGTTATTGATAATAAGATATCCGAAGTTGACTATGAATCTATGATTGGTGACATTTAGTTTATAGGAATATGTTTGGTGACATTTAATTTATAGTAGTATGTTTTATAACATATTCAAGTATTAATTTATCTTCATTTTCTTTAAAATTTTGATTAGATGTGCGATTTTTTGGAATACCTACGTCAAATAAAAGTGTTTGTCTGTGTTTATCCAAATTATTTGCATAATTCCGAATAAATTCAAATAAACTATTTTCTCTTTTTAAAAGTTTATCAATTGATTTAGCAATTAATTTTTTAGCTGTAAATTTATAATTTTTTATTCTATTTTCTAAATACCAAAAGCACCATGCCAAACAATAACCACCAAAATCACCAGGTTTTTGAAATAAACTATTGTTTTCATCGGATAGATTTTGAAATCCTGCAACAGGTAAATATTTCTTTACATTCAAATAATATAAACCAGTATTCCATGTTAATTCTTCTTCTAAAATTATATCTATATCACTATCAATATCATTTGTATTTCCATACGGATCAAATCTTTCTATAAAATTATTTTCAAAATCATAATATAAAATCATTGCATGTAATCCTCCATATGGTAATAAAACAGAAAGCAATACTGTTGCATGATTATATTTATCTTTATTTTTGTTAGCATTTATTAATTGATTTAAATGTGGGTGTATATGATAATTATATTTATCTTGCCAATAAATAACCCATGGAAAGTTATTATATTCATTTATAAAATTATCAGGAAAACTAAATCCATTTTCCCAATATACATCTTTTTCTACTTTATCAATATATTTTGGTATATATAAATTTGTATATTTTTTGTTAAAATAAATCATAAATAAACCAGCATCTAATATAGTTGATCTAAAAGTATTTGAATCTGCAAATTTGTATGTATCTATTACAATACATTCTTTATCAGAACATTTATTTGTATCTATTTTTTTTAATGTTTTTAAGAACATTAACCATTTATCTGTAGCATGATCTAAAATAGTTTTACCATCTGTATCTTTTTGTAATATATCTATTTTAATATTTTTTATAACTTTATGATAGGTATCAAATGATAATTGAACTAAAATATTCAGAATAGATACTTTATCAACATTCACGCTATTCCACATTGTATTTCTTTTAAGAATATCTAATTCTAACTCTAAATTACCATTATCAGTAATTAATCTAGTACGCATAATATTAAATGCTAAATTCTCAGCATATTTATTAGTTGATGAAAAATCATGTGTATCTTTAATATTTTCCCATAAGAATTCAGACATTTTATATTTATTTTTTCCAGATTTATTAATTGTCTCGTAAATATAACAGTTAATAAATGGATGTAACGTATACAAAGATGTAAATTTATCAGTATCAATATTATTTTTAATAAGATATTTTAATAGATCAAAATTGTCAGATATAATTGTTGGATAAATTATACTTTTCCCTTGACTATCTAAAATATCTAATACATTACATTTTTCAAGTTTAGACAAGTATTCAATAATATTAATAATATTTTTCGTTTTCAAATTAGGATTTACAGGCAATTCAAATGTTGGACAAGTTGTTAAATTAGAAAGTTTAAATTTTTGTTCATATATAATATCAATTATAAACATTATTAATTTTAAACTACCATTTCGAAATACTTGATGTATAAAGTTACTTTTTTTATCTTCTAAATCAGTTATATTTGTTAGTATTTTTACCCATTCAATTTCTTTATTATATTTAAATATTTCTATAATTTTATCAGAAACTTCTAAATAATCAAGAAATGTATGGTTTGCAAAATTAATATTTAAGGCGTATTCTGGATAGAATTTAATTAAATACTTTAACATATCTAGAGATTTAGTTTCTGCAGCAATTTTTGCAGCTAAATGAAAACCTGTCAATCCTTCGTCATTTTCTTTATACACAGGATGCTTTATTAATTTCATAGCTTTTAAATTATTAGTCATAATTAAGTAATGAAAGAGATAATTATTTAAAAAAAGTGGTTTATCTATTTTATATTTGTTAATATCTTTTTTGCTATTTATATTAGAAATCTTCTTAAAATCTATCATTATTTTAATTATACTTAGAAAATAATTCAGACTAAATAAAAATTGGTTGCATTCTTAACAATACTATGTAAACAATACTATGTAAACAATACTATGTAAACAATACTATGTAAAGTGAAGAACACGT
>Ga0209534_10005184_pt1 | contig 11658 bp, 6 predicted proteins | sample COG_07_FD_184751 | JGI IMG/M metagenome (GOLD analysis project Ga0209534, IMG submission 184751) | Pelagic Microbial community sample from North Sea - COGITO 998_met_07 (SPAdes) (version 2) | ecosystem: Environmental > Aquatic > Marine > Neritic zone/Coastal water | place: Helgoland, sampling... | reverse complement strand
GCATAGGTTGTTGCTGCATAGGTTGTTGCTGCATAGGTTGTTGCTGCATAGGTTGTTGCTGCATAGGTTGTTGCTGTTGCCCTGAATTATTCATATGATGTTGATTAACACTTTCAATTAAACCATATAATCTATCATCATAATATAATTCACCATTATAAGTTAAAGTTGGTACTGATTGAATATAACTTGGTACAGATATCCCTTCTATATCAATTATATTAAAATATTGTATTAAATGTTTGTTATTATAAAACAACATTAATATTTTTTTACAATGTGAACACTTTTTACTAATGTAAATATCCATTATTTCATATTAAATATTTTAAATAATTAATATAAACATAATAAATTTGAAAACAATATAAAAAATATAATTATAATATATAAATGACAGATTTTACTTGCGATATTATTCCTACATCTTCTGATAACAAATTACAATTTGAAATACATGGAAACCCTGAACATGGATTTGATAAAACAATAGTAAATGCTATTAGAAGAATACTCTTATCCTCCATAGACACTTATGCATTTAGAACTGATTATGATAAATCAGATATTAAAATTGAAAAAAATAATACTTCTTTACATAATGAATTTATTCTTGATAGAATAGGTTTAATACCTCTATATATAGATCCATTAATGGTTAAAAATAATCCTCTAAAATATCTATTTGAACTAAACTTTAAACATAATAATTTAAATCCTATATCTATTGTCACCGCCGAAAATTTTAAAATTTATGAACTTAAAAAATCTATTGCTAATAGTTCCGACTATGAAAATGGTTTAATTAATAAAATAGATAAAGATAATTATGATTTAGATAAACCTTTATCTGATAAAATTAAACAACAGATATTTAGACCTTATTTAAATAAATACTATTCAATTATCATTGAAACCAAATCTACTAATTCAGATGATAATGTTCAAGAATTAGAATTATATGGTTCTCCATCTGTATCTATTGCAAAAGAAGATGCTCGTTGGCAATCTGTATCATGTGCTACATACTCTTATAAAATTAATGAAGATTCTCTTAAACAAGCTATTCAAGACAAAATTTTAATAGAAAATATTGACAATAAAGAAGAATTTAAGAATGAATTTACAATTAGTAATGGACAAAGATATTTTCATAGAGATAAACAAGGTGAACCTTATTGGTATAACTTTGTAATTGAAGGACAACATTTCTTAGATAGTAAAGCATTATTTATTAAAGCAAATGAAAATTTAATCGAATCAATTAATGACTTTAAAAATGAATTACATAAATTATCATTAGATGAAAATACTCCAATCAAATTATCATTTAATAAATCTGATGATAAAAATAATGTTATAACTCTATTAGTTGAACTTCCATATGTTATTGAAAATGAAAAAATATTTTACGGTTTTGATGATACATTAGGTTCCATTATTCAAGCTTATATTTCTAGATATTTGATTGATGATAAATCTGTTCTTAATTGTTGTGGATATAAAAGATCACATCCATTAGAAAATAAAATATTATTCACAATGTCTATGAACAATAATGATCCAGATATTGATGAAGATACTAAGAAAAAAAACATTATAGATGAATTTAATAAAACATGTGATAAATTAATTGAAATATTTAAAACTATTATAGAATCAGCCAATGAACTTTAATAATAATTTAAAATAAATGTTAATCTTTTAATATTCATATTTCTTAAATAATCACTAATTAATTTTGAATTTATTTTTTGATTCGTTGATTTATAAATATCATGTAATTCATAAATTACAGGCTTTAATTGATATGGCACATCTTTTGTTACAATTTCTTTTGTTATAAAATGTTTACAATAATTATTATATAATTCATTTTTCATTATATGATATTTATTTTTATAGATTTCAAATAATTCATTATCATCATCATATACTTTTAAATATTCATTTAAATTTCTTTGTTTATATAATGTTAAAAATATAAACATTTTATTATTTTGATTTGGTCTTAATTCAAAAACATATTTATAATCATCTGTAATATAAACATTCCTTATACCATCTTTAATAATATTATATCCTTTATCATATTTTTCAATATCTAATTCTTCTTTTTTTAGTTCATAATAGTTTTTATATGTTTTAATACATTTAAATGTATATTTATTGTCATTTAAATTAATTTTATTTAAATTTTCATCATATTCTTCAACTAAAATAACTTGATCGTTCTTAACTGGTGTAATATTACTATTATCTTTATGTTGAAGGACAAATGAATATGAATGATTTTTATTTAATTCTTCATATTGATTAAAACATTCATTAAACATATCTTTAAAAGATTTCTTGGAGTTCTTATTCCAATAATTTTTGGCACCTATAAAAGATCGTGTAGATAATATCCATTCATTATTATGATAAAATACATTAATCATTGTGCCATCATACATTCTACTTATTTCTGTTTCTTTATTCATTAAAATATCATGATCAGATTTAACAGATTTCATTGGAGCAACTGATAAAACTTTGTTTGTTTTTTGATCTACAATAACTGATTTAAATAATTTAGTAAAATCATCTATAACAGTTTTATGATTATATTTAATTATAGTTAAACCTAATACATTATATTTTAATAGTTGTAAATTCATATTATTAAATTTAATAAGATAATCTTCATTTTGATTTATAAAATTTTGAACTTCCATATTGTATCTATTATTATTATTAATTAATTTTTAAGTATTTTATATATATATATATGCCGTGTGGTGAAATAATAATGAAATATACAGGATATTTTCATATATTATCTTTAATAATAGCTATGTTTGGAACTTATAAACAAATAGATGCAATTGAAAATAATAAACCACATACTATTTGGTTACCATTAGCATTAACATTTATGTTATTAATAAGAATACCTAATCAAATATGTTTAGCAATGAATCAATCTTATGGTTGGTTAACTGTATTCGGTACTTTAATGGGATCAATGGGTTTTGCATTTTTGGCATATATTACTTACAAAAAAAATAAAGAAAATATAAATAAAAAAAAATAAAAATAAGATATATATTATATTAATATGAGTGATTCAGAAAAATCAACTGAACAAGAAATTTTATTAGATGATGTAGAATCTAATTGGGATAAAATTACAAAAACAGCTATGGAAGAAATCAATGATCCTGATTTTGAACCATATTCACCTGATTCACCACGACCAGAAGAAATATTAGACAGATATGAAAAAGATTATGAAAATAAAGGTGACGATGAATTTGAAGGTGAAGAAGAAACTCCACATGAAAGTGTTAATACTAATACTGATATTAATATGGACGATATATATTTATTAATTATTGAAAAAAATGACAAATTTAAAGATTATATTGGTAGTGTTTTAGATATATTTGATGATTTCTTTGTTTTAAATAATGATAAAGGACAACAAATTAAAATAAATATTATTGATGGTCAAATATCTCTCAATATAGATGATGATGCAACTATTATTGATATTATTAAAGTTCAAGAAATAGATATTAAAGATACATTAAATGAATCACAAGTTTTTAAAGAAGATTCCATCAAAATAAAAGTAGAAGAAGTTGATAAAAAATATAAAAAATATAATGATACGGAAATTATAGAAGATTTTATATCTGAGATAATAAATTTATATGATATTTATGATGATGAATTATTTCTTAAAAATATTACAGATATGGCACATTCTTTCTTCAAAATGATAAAAAATAAAAAAGATATATCAGGTATTGATAAAACTGATAGTCTTCAATTTATAAAAAATATGGCAAATAATAATTTTAATCTTCCTGATTATATATTACCTATTGTTTCTTCCAATAAGAAATTATATTTATCAGATGATGAAATTGTAGCTGGTCTTAATAATACTATATTTACTTCCACTGAACAAGAATTAATTGAACAATATCATGAATTAAATGCCGATAAAACTATTAACTATTTTAAATATTTAAGTATATTGTTCAGTCCTAAATTTTCTGCTTATGTAAATAATGATGGAAATAAAGGATGTTTGATTAATTATAAAGGTCAATATTTTAGAGATTGTTTTAACCCAGAAAACCCTTGTTATGGCTTATCAAATGATGACGGTAGTTTTGATGAAACACCTTATATAATTGATTTCTTAAAATCAAGAGATGATATTTATATTATTAATGATAATGAAAAAATACCTTATTTAGTTGAAGATAATTTTAATATTATTGGATTTTTATTGGTTCCTGAAAATTATACAAAATACTTTTTAAAATTAAATATAAATAATAATTTCACATTAAATGAAAATATAATTCTTTATGAAAGGTTATACAATATTAGAACTTTAAGAAATTATTTAAGTGATTCAGATATATTATTAAAATCTATTAATGATAAAACCGTAAAAGAAGATTTTGAAAATGTTATTCAAAAATTTATGTTAGATGTAAATACTAATCAAAATTTATCTGAATTAACTGATATTTTAATGAAAAATTTACCAACTAACTATGATATTATTAACAAATATTTTGATGAAAATATATTTAAATTTATTTATAATTATAAAGATTTTGAATTATTATTATCATATTATGAAATATTTATTAATGATATTCTTAAAGATACAAAAATAGAAATTACAGATAAAATTAAACAAAATATTAAATTATATGAAGATACTTATAAAAAATTATTAAAATCTGTAATTAGATCACCTAAAAAAGTTAAATTTATTACAAAACAATTAGATATTAATGATAAAATTAAATTATGTTTAAATTTTATTTTTACTACTAAAAATATTGTTTATAAAAATAATTTATTAAATAGATTTATAAAATTATATTGTCGTGAACCAAATGAAACGGATTCTGATAAAAACTGGTTATATTCTCCACAAACAAATGAAAAAATATTATGTAAACATTATTGTTATTTATGTAAAATTGATAAGCATCCTGAATATTATAATAACTTAATATCTTTATTTGGTTCAGAACCAGATAATGGTAATATTAGTTGTAAAGTATGTGGTCATTTTATAGATAATGTTAATTTTTCAACTTTTGATGGATTTAGTGATGGTTCTGTTATTCAAATGAGAGAAGTTATGGATAATGATGATTTAGATGATAATATTTCATCTAATATTGAATTAAAAAAATATATCAACCAAATTTCTAAATTGTTCAATATTAAATTATATCCTAATGATCTTGAAAATATTATTAATATATATCAATTAATCGATATTAATAAACTTCTTAATTTTAGATATTCTGATGATAATATTATTAACAATGATCCTTTTATATCTAAATTAAAAGAAAAATATCCTATCATAAAAAAAACAAAAGATAAAGATACTAAAAAACTAAATGATAAAAATAAACAAAAAATTAAAAAATCATTAGTATCTTTCAAGAAATATTTATTAGATGTCACTAAATTATTATTAACAATTATATTAATATTTATTCATATGCAAATTTCTACAAATACTTACCCTATTAATTTAAATAATATGTATAATATATTTATATTTGATGATAAATCTACTTGGAAAATGTTTAATATTTCTAATGATGATAGTTTCTTAAATAAAAGATTAATAGAATATATTAATGTTAAAATTGAAACTAAAATCAAATCATTATATGAAAAACTTGAAAATAAATCATTATTTGATCAACCTGATTTAAAATCACATATGACAAACACTATTAAATATATTTTAAATCCACAATATAATTTATATAAAGCTATTGATAGATATTATACTCTTACAATTACATCAGGATATTTATATACAAAAGAATACTGGACAACATTCAAACCATTATATGATAATAAATTAGTTTTAAAAATTAATCATTATGTTAATTCACATAATGAAATAATGAAACAATATTTTATGAATAATGATTCATTAGAAAATATTTCATTAATAAAAGATATTAATAATGTTCAGTCTAAGTATGAAGAATTCAGATTACCTGTTTCTAATTTAATGAATAATCCATCTTACAAAAGATTATATATGTATTCACTTAAATTATATGGTAAATGTAATACAGTCCCACCTATACTTGATTTATTAACTAATAAATTTATAAATGATATGAATAATCAAGATATAACTGATCTATTAAAATCTTGCAATTATAATAATGGATATACAAAAGTTTTATTTAATGATTTAAAAAAAATAATAATAGCTGCTATAACTAATTATGAAATTGATACAACAAAAGATAAAGATAATATAATTAAATTTAAAAATATTAATATAAATAATACAGAATATTTATTATTAAATTCTAATACAAAAGGATATTATGAATATATTCCTGCTAAAATATTTATTAATTTACCATTTGATGAATTAAATAAACTAAATGGTGATTTTATTGAAAAATTATTTAATAATTATTGCATAGATAGTCATGGTGATCTTATTGAAAATACATCTGTTGAAAATCAATTAAATTTTTATAAACTAGATTTTAAAGTTGATTTTGAAGGTAATTCACCTGAATGTTCCAAAAGTAAAATCCCCCATACATCTGAAAATTATCACAAAATAATGAACTATATTATTAATAGATTTAAATTAAAATTTAATTCATCCAAATTTATTAATTATACAGAATCTTACTATAATGATTTTATAAATAATCTATTAAATAATGATATTTATGTTGAAAATAGAATATATAGTTTCATAAATAATGATAAATATTTAAAAGATATTGAAGATAGTTTAATATTTCAACAATTGAATACTATAATTGAAAAAATTATAACTGATAAACAAAATAAATCTTTTAATTTAGAAGAATCTCAAAAAGATATTAAAACATTTTTACCTATTCTTAATTCTAAAAAGGAAGAATATCTTCAAAATATTAATGATTTATTTAATAATATTCTTAAAAATGAATCATATTACTCTAAGTTTAATAAATTGCAAATAACTAGAATTAAAAACTTAACTCCTAAAATAAAAGATCTACATAATATTGATAATATATCACTAATATTAAATAAATTACTAGAAGATATTAATAATAATAATATATATAATCGTTTTGTTGGTGATCTTTATTATAATTTATCTAGGATTAAAAATAAATATAAAAAATATAATTATATTAGAAAAGGTTTATGGAAAATGAGCGATACTAGTGTTGATAAATTTAATAATTATTTAAATATAAATGATTCCTTATTACATTTTGATCAGTTTTTTATAAGAAAAAAAGAACACTTTGAAAGTGGTACACAATATTCAGGATTTAAACAATATGATTCACATGAATCTTCTCTTTATTTTGAAGAATTATTTAAATATATAAAAAATTATAATTTAAATTTAGATTTATTGAAAGGGGCAGATAAAAATATATTTAATGATGATGTTTTAATTAATATCACATCATTTATATTTATATTTATTATTAATAAAATAGCTGAATATATTAGTAAATTATTTGATGATACATCTGATGTCTATAAAATCAATTCAACACTCTTTGAAAAATATGATCCAGATATTATAAATATAGATAATAATATAGTTTATCTTTCTAGATTTTTATTAGATATTATTATTGATATGTATGAAAAATTATATAATCCAAATTGGGTATTTACTGATAATGATGTATTAAATAATTCTATCATGAAACAAGTATCACGAGAAAAACAAAACTATATTAATAAAATAGACCGCATGTCTAAAAGTGATAAATTTCTTAATGATTTAAAACAAGAAATTGGTACATCCATGTTATTTCACGAATCAGCTGCTGATAATGCAGATTTTGTAGCTAGTGAAGATTATGAAAAAGATTTTTTATCACAATTACAAGGTGGTTATGAACAACATATATATGATCCCGTTGAAAATAATGAAATAGTTGATGGCGAAATAGATGATTAAATTATTTTATTTCTTAATATAAATGGATATTAAATTAATTTTATTACTAATTAGCATTACTTTAATAATATTGGGTTATGTTAATCAAAATAAATATAATTGTTCACAAAAAGAAAATATTAAAAATATTAATGTTATGAATCCTGGACTTTATTCAATATTTAATAGTAATATAAATACTGCTAGTCATAAATCAAATTATGTACCACCTGGTGGGATAATAAAAGGTCTTACCAGATTGTAATTATTTACAAACTCTATAAAATATATTTTCACCACATTTTTCATTATTTCTTTTAATTTTACATATGTCACCGGATGACATTCTTTTTAATTTAGCAATTATATCTTCCTTCAATATAATTGGTAATTGATTTATATTCGCATTACATTCTTCTAAGATTTTATTAATTTCTTTTTTATCTCTAATTACAACATGTTCAGGAACTAATCTATGATCAAATAAATTATTTGTAACTGCGTTAATATCTATAATTTGAACATTTTTAAAATGATTAAAATTATAATCTTCTCCAAATATTAAATTATTATCTTCAAAATCTTTAAGTATATCTTTATTTAATCCTTCTACCAATAAACTATCGTATAAATTTATATTTAGATTATTTATATATTTTTGAATTGATTCTGATACTTTTTCATTAATTACTACTATTACACTATCACTACTATTTAAATATTCATTTTCATATAATTTTAATATTTTATCTGCAATTTGTTTTGTTACCTTATTCGATGTAGAATCAATAGATAATTTAGGGAAGTTATAATAAATAATATGTAAATTAAAATTCTTTAAAACTAAATGTGGTAATCTAATATTACATATAAAACCATTTCCAAAATCTTTTGAGTTTAAATATGGATCACTTTCATTAACATTTGTATAAATTTTATCAATTTCTTCAATAGAATAATCTGATATTACTGATGTATCCCATTCATCACTTAATATTTGTTTAAAAGTATATCTTGAATTGTTAATTTTTTCAGTAATTTTCATAATAATATATATTATATTTTTATTTTTAAATCAAATTTGGCAATTTAGGGGGGGTCCGGAGCCGGGGGAGGAGGAGTGAAGAATGACGGAACAACTTGGAACCATTTACGATCAACAGTATCTTGAAGATTTCCAGGCGTATGCGATTGATGAGTCGGTGCTGGTCCAAATTGTGAATTTTCAAATGTATATACTGCTCCTGGTATATGATTCCTTGCTATTAAAGTTCTGTTATATATAGATTGATTCACAGATCTTTGAGAATTACTAGATATCATTAAACCAGACTGTATAGATGTTTCACCATTCGGAGGTGCCACTATCCAATGAGATCCTTCAGCTGATGCATTACTATCGTAATCCACCTTGTCGGTTATACCCGACGGAATATTCCTATATACAACTTTCTTTCTCGTTTTAAAATTGTATGAATTAGGGTTAACTCCATATATCATTTCGTTAGCAGATATTTCTCTAAAATCTGCACCCTGATTCAGACCTGTGCGAGGGTACAATGATAACTGATCTTGAATAGATATGCTTCGATTTGGAGTACTTGTATTTAGAACAGCGTCGGGGATATTTAGACTACCATTTACTAAATTTTCGTACTCATAATCACCTATTCCCGAACTATTAACATTTGGTCTATTGTCTACTGATAAACCAGAAGGTTTTAATAATAAATATCTGCTATACCAATCTACTTCAATAGGACTGATTGAATGAACCACGCCACTCGTAGAGATGTCCAGTTTCAAAGAAGAAGTGGAACCTGGTAAAAATGCATATCTATTTGTGGTTGATCCGTTGACCGTCGTATTCGTGCCACCATCTGTAAGAGTTGTTTGATATCCTCCGTAATTACCTGAAATATCTGTGCCAGTTGAATCACCGGGATTTGTACTATTCGCCGCTGGCCAGGTATCTTTGCTATTTATATTACCCTCGTTAAATTTAGGATCTCCCATACTATCTCTATTATCAATCCTACTCGCCGCCCCACCATAACCTCTTGATAATAAATCCCAAGATAATCCACCATCTAACTTAGATACAACCATGGACCAACCAAATGTTAAAGCCGCTTCTGTTTGTTTTCCTATGTCTTTATTTAATACTGCTGGCGATTTTGTGTTAGCATCTTCATAATTACCACTTGCATTTAAAACTTTTCTCCCAGCCAGGCCTCCAAATTCATATTTTGGTCGGTTATTGTAACTTGCCGTTTGTCCTGAATTAATAGAACCATATGGACCATTACTATCTATATCACTATTTGATTTTTCTACTGTTTTAACCATCAAAAACCACATACATTGATGAGGATTATTTACAGATACATCTTTGTTGTAAGTATTTGGGATGGGGTCGCCAGCTGGCCAATTAGTACCAGGTTCAGCAGTTAATGATTCTGGATAAATATTCTGGCTAATATCGTTTCCCTCCGTTTGATTATCTAAAAAGTTATCCTTATCCTCTAATTGTTGTGAATTAAGAATTTGTGGATTAAATGCTGCTAAATACATACCACCAACGGGAATATTAGATGCACTTGATAGTGTTAATATACTACTATATTGAGACCAATTTAATATACCTATATCACTAGCACTTAAAGTATATGATGTAGAAACATGATTATTCATCCCGTGAGCAGGTACAGTAATTTTCAAAGGATCACCCCCTTTATAATAGTTCATCCATGCTTGTCTTTCTGAAAATTGATCTCCATAAACTATTGGTAAAACAGGTGCACCACCACCTATGAAAGTATTTAAAAATGAAAATTTATCACTCGTCGCGAAGGAGGCATTCCAAAAATTATTTCCACTTGGATCAACTTCTCTTTTAAATATAGATTTATCAGGAAGGTTTTCTTCTATTTGTATAAAAGATGCATTCTTTTCAAGAACATTTTCTGATTCAAGGAATACACCATTTTGAAATACACCCGATGCACTTGTTACTTTAAATGAATTACCGTTGAATGTACTTGATCCATTAACTCCAAGATCACCTTGAAGTGTAGTACTACCATTAACAACTAATGTACTATTAGCATTAGCTTCTCCTTGGAAAGTAGAGTTATTTGATACTGTTAGGACGTTTAAAGTAGTATTAGATGCATTCAGTTGTTCAAGCTTAGTGGCACCAGAAACATTAAGGTTACTATTTAGGGTAGTACTTCTGTTAACATATAAAGTTGAACTTAATGTCGTTGCTTGGCTGACAGTCAGTGAGTTATGTATCTCTACATCTCTTGTAAAAACAGATCCCACGTGTACAGATAATTTATTTGTCAGATTCACTGGATCTAATGAATCATTTGTCCCACCAATCCGGACAAAACTGCCATCGCTACCGTCCATTTTGTCATTTAAAATAGTACTATTATTAGTTTTAAATTCAGTAAGGCCGACCACCTCGACTAGCTTCAAACCGCCATTCTCCAAAACATTTAATTTATCTTGGAAGGTTGCATCGCCATCTACGGTAAGTGATCCGTTCAACTCAGTATCATGACCAACATATAGCGAAGAACCAAGTGTAGCTGCACCAGAGGCATTTAATTCACCCATAAAGGATGCATTGCCATCTACGGTAAGTGAACCACTCAAATCAGTATCATGACCGA
>Ga0209534_10005179_pt1 | contig 11662 bp, 12 predicted proteins | sample COG_07_FD_184751 | JGI IMG/M metagenome (GOLD analysis project Ga0209534, IMG submission 184751) | Pelagic Microbial community sample from North Sea - COGITO 998_met_07 (SPAdes) (version 2) | ecosystem: Environmental > Aquatic > Marine > Neritic zone/Coastal water | place: Helgoland, sampling... | reverse complement strand
TTATATAGGTCTAGACACATATGACCAAGACTTATTAGATGAGGGAGTACCAATAGGAGAGATAGCTACAGGAAACCCTAGTACAAAAGCTAGCAACTCAGTAACATTGAATAAGACTGCTAGTAGTCCTAGTTTAGTTCAGTTAGTAGTTACTGCACCATTGATAAATGACCAATACTCAGTAGTGTTCAATTGTCCTGAGCCTGCACCTATTATTATTGAGGAGACTACTCAGATAAACATTTGGTTTGATAGTTCAGGTTCTATGGATACAACTTTAGCACCATTACAAGCTATGGCTGCAAATAATTTAAAGAGTTGCTTAATACAGTTCTATGACAATGATAGTGCTAAGTATGACCAATATGTAAAGGTTAGGTCGTGGAGTAATGAGAGAACTTTTGACAGAGCCTTACAACCTCCTACAGAGGCAGGAGCAACAAACTGTATTAATATCATATTCCAAGATGAAGCCGAGTCAATATATACACCAAGTAATTGGACTCCGTCTACTTTAAAAACCGCTGCTTTTAATACTGATATTATAGGGTTAAGAAACGCATTATTAAACAACCCAACGGGTTATATAACCCCTATAATATTTCAAGTACAGTCAAGCCCAGGATATACTAGATACAAAGACTTTTTAAGAACTGTAGAGTTTGGGGCTTCTTTAGGAGGTGGCAGTAATTATGCTATACCTTACAATCTTTCTGATTTAAGCGATAGGGTTAAATTTTACTATGACGTACAAAATGGTGTTAGTTACGCTTCTAACCCTGACTATTACAGAGATTTTATAATACAAGCAATTAATGACTTAGGATTCAGTTTAACGTGTCCTTAAAAAATAGATTATGGCAAATTTAACAAGTGCAACTTTAAGACTGTGGATATATACAGGGGAATTTGGTACAAACGAACCTACTAATCCTACTTATACTCTATTTAAAGAGAAAGCATCTAGTCAAGATATTATCACTTTTGAGATAGCAGAATTAGTAAAGGACTATATAGATATAGAATATACAGGAGATTATATTAATATTAGTCAGACTGCTTGGGTTAGATGGGAGGTAGTTAGAACTTATGACGATAATACCTCAGATAATGACTTGGTAGGTAATGGTATAGCTTTTACTGGATATGGGTACTTTCAAGATGCGATTAACCCTGAACTAAGCCAAAACTTATTACAGACAAATACTATCATATATCATAATTGTACAGAGCAATTACATATACCTATATTGACAGGAGAGAATGGAGTATTTAAGGTACAGTATTTTAATGGAGATACTTTAGTCTCATCAAATGAATTTGGTAATACAATAGAATACCTAACCGCAGACACTAACTTATATAGTGCCGATAGTACTGTTTTAACGGCTGATAAGCAATTTTTAAAGAACGCTAGTAGTAATCCTGTAACAACACCTAATAGTCCGTTAGAACCGTTTAATAAGGTTATTATAGAAACGACATCAGGTGCTATTATTACGTTAGATGTTTATTGTATTGAAGATCCTAAATATACACCTTACAAAGTAGCGTTTATAAACAAGTTTGGAGTATTGCAAGACCTTTGGTTCTTTAAGAAACGTACAGATAGTATTAACATATCTAAAGAGGAATACAAAGAAAACACTCTAGAAACTACAAGTACAGTAAGTTACTCTCTAAACAAAGCGACTAAGATACCATACAATTTTAAAACTCAGAAGTCTCTAGTATTAAATACAGGATTTGTAAATGAGCAGTTTAATGAAGTGATACAGGAGTTACTATTAACAGAACACGCTTGGGTACACGAGAATGGAGAAGTAACACCAGTAGTTCCTAAGACAAGTTCACTAGAGTATAAAACATCTCTTAATGATAAACTAATCAATTTTACAGTAGAGTTTGATTACGCTTTCAACGAGGTAAACCTAATTAGATAAATGAACATAATTCAGTTGTACATACAGGGTCAAAGAATGGACTTATTCGCTGATGAGACTATTAGTGTAACAAGTTCCATTCAAAACTCTAAGGACATTGGTAAGATATTTACAGACTTTAGCCAGTCATTTACTATACCTGCCTCTAAGAATAACAACAAGGTTTTAAAGCATTACTACAATACTACAATAGCAGAGGGTAGTTCTATAGATGCTAGAAAAAAGCTAGATGGTCTCATAGAGATTAACCACGCTACTTTTAAGAAAGGTAAGATACGAGTAGATGGTGTTAAAATGAAAGACAACTTGCCTGAGGTATATAAGATTACTTTCTTTGGTAGTACTGTTACGCTTCCTGAATTGTTTGGAGAGGATAAGCTATCTGATGTAGGTACATTAAGTGCTTATGACCACCCATATGATGCTGCTCAGGTTAAATTAGGATTTGAGGGTAGTCTAGAGAGTGGCAATATTGTTTACCCTCTTATATCACACACCAAGAGGCTATACTATGATAGTGCAGGAGTTACTACAGATGATGGAAACTTATACTATGATGCGACTAAAAGTGATAGAGGTCTAGACTATAGAGACCTTAAACCTGCATTAAAAGTAAAATCTATTATTGATGCTATAGGCACAGAGTATGGACTAACATTTCAAAGTGATTTCTTTGCTAGCTCTATGTTTAATGAGTTGTTTATGTGGCTACATAGGAGTAAAGGACAGATGACTGCTGCTGCAGGTACTACTCAGGTCTCTAATGTAGAGGGATTCTTATTTGATTCAGGTACAGACTTTGTACAATTTGTAGACAATAATAGCAAGATGCTACTAGAAAGCTATGATTTTGGATATGAGTCAAAAGACTACCAAGCTACATTAAGTATTGTACCTGTAGGAGGTGGAGAATACACAGTAAGCGTTTACAACAACAATACATTATACGATACAGTATCAGGACAGACTGGTAATTTTAGCAAGCAATACAATCTAGATGGTAATTCTATATGGGCATTAACAGTTGTTATAGAAACTAGTGGAGGTATTACTGATTATGATGCTCAATGGAGCGTAGAGGAGTTTTTAGTAGATAATAGTCCTTATGGAGGTGGCTTTCTTAATCAATCAGGAGTCTATAGAAGTGATGACCAGTCTATCATAAGTCAAGTTATAATTACAGACAATATACCTAATATGAAAGTCTTAGATTTTATGACTAACATATTTAAGTTATTCAATCTGACTGCATACGTACTACCTGATGGTAAAATATACGTAGAGACACTAGATGATTTCTATGCTGATGGTAGTCCTTTTGATATTACTAAGTATGTAGACAGAAACAATAGCGACATAGACAGAGCAATACCATACAAAAAGATAAGCCTAGAGTTTCCTGAACCTAAAACATTCTTTGCTCAAAAGACTAATGAGATTAATGGAGGTACTGGATATGGAAACCTTACTTATGATGGTGGAGAGAAATTTGATGGAGGAGACTATACTGTTAAGGTAGATTTTGAGAAAGTAGTATATGAGAGAATGACCAATATAAACACAGACACTATTACTAATATAGGATGGGGATGGTTTGTAGATTACAAAGGTTCTAGCTTAGAGGATATTGAGAAAGTAAGTTCTATTGTAGAGAAGCCTTTATTATTCTTTAACGTATCAGAGAGTGCAGGAGGCACACCAATAAGTTGGAAAAGTGGAACTCATAGTCAAATTACTACATATAACAGACCTGCTAACATAAATGCAGACCAGTCTCAGACATTAAACTTTGGTACTGAGTTAGACGAGTATAATAGATCAGGTGCTAGTGCTATTGTAAATAGTAATTCTTTATTTGAGAACTTTTATAAGACTTACATAACACAAGTATTTGACAGGAGAGCTAGGATATATAAGTATAGTGCAAAGCTACCTAGCAGGATTCTACTCAATTACAACCTAAACGACACCTTTACAGTATTTGACCAAGATTATATAATAAACAATATAAACATCAATCTTATAACTGGAGACACTAAGTTAGAACTCATCAATAAATTGTTTTAATGCTACAAAATATATTCAACATACTAGAAGTGGTTAAGGGAGAAACTGAGAACATCAGAATAGCTCAGGGTAAGAACTACTTACCTGATACTTTTAAAGAAACATTTACTAAGATTAAAAAAGAGGCACAATGGCAATCAAAAAAACAATAGAGCTAGAGTTAAAATACAAAGAGGCAGTAAAAGACCTTGACGAGTTTCAGAAAGAGTATGCTAAACTAGAGAAAGAGGTCTCCACACAAAACAAAGCTACCGCTCAGAGCATTAAAAACATAGAGGGGTCATCTAAGTCTGCAGTAAAAGGAATAAAGGCTATAGGAGCTTCTATTAAGGCTATTGGTATTGGACTACTTATAGCAGCATTTGCTAAACTAAAAGAGGTATTTGAGGAGAACCAAAAAGTAGCTGATTTCTTTAATATAACCTTTGAGGCTTTATCTCTTGCTTTTAATGATTTCTTTAATTTCTTAGATAGCAATATAGGTACTGTAATAGGGTACTTTAAGAGCATATTTAACGACCCTTTACAAGCGGTTAAGGACTTAGGTAATGCTATCAAAGATAATATCATAGAACGCTTTAATAGTGCCTTAGAAGTAGCAGGATATTTAGGTAGTGCGTTAAAGAAACTATTTACTGGAGATTTTGCAGGTGCATTAGATGATGCTAAGAGTGCAGGTCAAGAGTTTGTAGATGTATTGACTGGTGTAGATGACTCTGCTAACAAGATTGCTGATGCCGTTAGTAGTGCAGTAGATGCTACTAGTAAATATGTAGGAGAAACTATAAAAGCTGCTCAAGCAACAGTAGAGCTTAACAAACAAGCTGAGATAGCTGCAGTATTACAACAAGGCTTAGTAGAAAGTTTTGATAGACAAGCTGAGAAGCTAAGACAAGTAAGAGATGAGGAGAGAAATACTATTGCAGATAGGATTGCAGCAAATGAGCAATTAAAAGCGGTACTAGATGAGCAAGAGGCAGCAATGCTTAGACAAGTAGATACTATTATAGCAGCAGCTCAAGCTCAGTATAATAAGAACGCTAACCAGGAGAACTATATAGCACTCTTAGAAGCTACACAAGAGAGAGAGGCGGTACTAGCTCAAATAGAGGGATTCAGGTCTGAGCAATTATCTAATGACCTTGCGTTAAACAGAGAGTTACTAGAGCTTAACCAATCACAACAAGATGCAGCGGCTGAGAGAGCAATATCTGAACAACAATTCTTAGCTGAACAAATAGAGGGAGAGTTTCTAAAATTACAAGCCTTAAAAAATGCTGCAGAGCAAGAGGCTATAATAGAAGAAGAAAGACTTACCAACAAGCGTAACCAATATAAAGCAGGTACTCAAGCATTTGTAGATGCTAACAATGAACTCTTAGCTTTCCAACAAGAGAACGCTCAACAACAAATTAAAATAGACAGAGACCTTAACCTAGCTAAACAACAACTAGTAACAGACGCTCTAGGGAACTTAGCAAGCATAGTAGGAGAGAATAGTAAGTTTGGTAAGGGTATAGCATTAGTACAAGCTATTAGAGACACCTATGCAGGAGCAAACTTAGCTTTAGCATCTGCACCACCACCATTTAACTTTATATCTGCTGCAGCGGTAATAGCAGGAGGTCTAGCGAATGTTAAATCTATTACGGCAACACCTGAACCTAAAGCACCAAGTTTTGCTAAGGGATCAAGAGGAGGAGCAAGCGTATCAGTACCTACACCACAAGCACCACAATTTAATGTAGTAGGAGCATCAGGTACTAATCAGCTAGCAGAAACTATAGCAGGCAAGACTAATGAGCCTATGAAAGCATATGTAGTAGCAAGTGATGTGACAACTGCTCAGAGCCTAGAGAGGAATATTGTATCAAGTGCATCAATATAAAATACAAAATACAAACTAACATACGTTATATAAATATGAAAATAGTAGAGCTTATATTAGATGAGGAACAAGAGCTAGCAGGAATAGAAGCTATCTCAGTAGTAGAGAGTCCTGCAATAGAGGAGGATTTTGTTGCTTTAAAAGCTGAGGAGATAAAACTTGCTGAGGTAAACAAAGAGAAGCGTATTCTTATGGGTGCATTATTGATACCTAATAAGCCAATATACAGACGCTCAGGAGAGGATGAGTACTATATATACTTTTCTAAAGATACTGTCTTAAAAGCCTCTCAAAAGTATTTAATGGCAGGTAATCAGAACAACTCTACTATGGAGCATCAATACGCTTTAGAGGGATTGTCATTAGTAGAATCTTGGATTATAGAGGATGAGGTACACGACAAGTCTAGAAAGTATGGTATGGAATTACCTATAGGTACTTGGATGGGTGCAGTCAAAGTGAACAATGATGACGTTTGGGACAACTATGTAAAGACTGGTAAGGTAAAAGGCTTTTCTATAGAGGGATATTTTGCAGACAAGATGGAGAGACCTCAGGATTCTGTAGGTATGTCAAAAGAGGAGCAAGAGGCTACTGAAACCATTGAAAAGCTAAAATCATTATTTAATGGCTAAGAACACCTCATACAAAGTACAAGTAGACGTAGATACAGACGCAATCAGGAATCAATATAACATTGAGGAGGGAGCGTATGTTACTACTGAATCAGGAGTATGGACTGTTTATAATGGAGAATGGGTTAAACTATATCCTCAAGCAGGAGTAGGAACTGGAATAGGGTGGACTAGATATGATGATGACCAATATACCTCAGCTAGTAAATTAAGTCTAGCAGATGGTGTAGAAATCACTTTACCTAACAATGCTGCAAATACTTACAGAAGCTACCCAAGTATTGATTACTACAATGGCACTACAAAAAGAGTCTTAGCTGATAACTTAAATGATGTTTACATATTGACTATTGCTTTTAAGTGTTCTAGTGCAAATGCTAATCAGACATATCTTAGACTACAGTTAGATGCAGAGAATGGTACACCATATGAGAGAGTAGGAGTAGATATAGCGTTCCCAAAAGGTAATGATGTTGCTCACGAGTTCCACCAAGTATTCCAATATTATGCAGATCAAAACTTTGTAGATAATGGGTCGTTTGTGAAAATTACACCAACAGGCGGTACTGCTCAGATATGGGACATAATATACTTTATACAAAAAACACAAAGCTATGCTTAAAGAGGATAAAACACCAAGTAGAACAAGTCCTAAGGGAAGCTCTAGAGGATGTCTATGTAAAGATGAGAACACCTACTCTAGAAAGTGTTGTGATGGTTCTTTATGGGCACAAGGAATAGGAAACATATATCGTAAATCTTAAATAAATAAAAATGAACACACAAAAAAATGTTAATCAAAGACTTGCTAAACTTTATACTAAACAAGCTGAAGAAAAGCAAGAGCTATCCTCTGAAAAGGTGGAGTTAGCTATGGACTTTAGCTCAATACTTAAACAATTAAGAGGAGACGTAGCTAAAACAAATAAGCAAACTGCTCAAATGGATAAAGCTGCTAAGGCTTTTGTAGCCGCAAGTAATCCTGACTTTACAGGTGTACCATCTCGTAGAGCAAAAGATGTACAGGCTTTCTTTAAGGATTTTTCTAAAAAAGCTGCAGACTTAGGTATTGATGTAAAAAGCACTCAGTTCTACAAAGAGTATCAAGAGGCTTTAGACTTAGTTAGCCAATTAGAGGATAATGCAGGTCAGTATGGGCAACTTAAAAAGTTAGTTAAGTAATACTGAAAATGCAAAATAATAATTAATAACCGTTATATAAATATGAAAAACCCATTAGAGATGCTAAAAGAAATTAAAAGCGTTCTAGGGATTGAGTTATCAGAGGATGTACAAGATACTGTACAGGAAACAAAGTTAGCTCAAATGACCCTAGAGAATGGTACTATCATTGAAGCAGAAGAATTTGCTCCTGACTTTGAAGTGTTTATCGTAACTGAGGAGGACAAGATTGCCTTACCAGTAGGAGAATATACTTTAGAGGATGGAATGGTTCTTATTGTAGAAGCTGAGGGTATCATCAAAGAGATTAAAGAAGCTACATCTGAGGAAGGAGAAGAAGTAGAAGAAGAAACTCCTGAGGTAGAAGTAGAAGCTGCTCAAGAAGAAATGAGTTATGCTACTAAAGAAGAACTAGCTGAGGTTAAATCTATGATTGAAGAAATCAAAGCTATGATTAAGGATAAAGAAGAAATGGCTGCCATAGAGGAGCAAGTAAAAGAGGAGTTATCATCTACACCTGCTGCTGCACCATTGAAGCACAATCCTGAGGGGAATGTTCAAACTAAAAAAGTAACATTCGGTCAAAACAGACCACAGTCTATCCAAGACAGAGTATTCGCTAGAATTGCTAACATACAAAAATAAACTAAATAGAAATGGCTACAACAACCAACATTACAACTACATACGCTGGTCAATTTGCAAATGAATATATTGCTGCAGCGTTATTATCAGGTGCTACCTTAAACAATGGTGGTATCACAGTTAAACCTAACGTAAAGTACAAAGAAGTAATCAAAAAAGTTGCTACTGATGCAAACGTAATCAAAGACGCATCTTGTGATTTTACAGATACTGCTACAGTTACTTTAACTGAAAGAATCTTACAACCTGAGGAGTTCCAAGTGAACCTTGAGTTATGTAAAAAAGATTTCCGTTCTGACTGGGAAGCTGCTCAAATGGGAATGTCTACATTTGATAACTTGCCTCCTGCTTTTTCTGATTTCTTAGTTGCTCACGTTGCAGGATTAGTTGCTGAAAAAACTGAGAACAACATTTGGAAAGGAGATGCTGACAACGCAGGAGAATTTGATGGATTAGTAACTAAAATGATTGCTGATGCTACAGTAATTGATGTTGCTAACACTACTGTAACTGCTGCTAACGTAATCGCTGAATTAGGAAAAGTAGTAGACGCTATTCCATCTGCACTTTACGGAAAAGAGGACTTATATATCTATGTATCTCAAAACGTAGCTAGAGCTTATGTAAGAGCTTTAGGAGGATTTGGAGCATCAGGATTAGGAGCTAATGGTACTAACAACGAGGGAACTCAATGGTGGAACAACGGAGCATTATCTTTTGATGGTGTAAAAATCTTTGTTGCTAATGGATTAGGTGACAACACTATGGTAGCTGCTGAGAAATCTAACTTATTCTTTGGAACTGGTTTATTATCTGACCACAACGAAGTAAAAGTTTTAGATATGGGAGACTTAGATGGTTCTCAAAATGTAAGAGTAATTATGAGATTTACTAGTGGTGTAGAATATGGTATCGGTTCTGATATCGTGCTTTACTCTCCATCTCAAGCATAATCATAAACTAACAAAATAAGAGGGGTAGGTAAGTCCGCAAAGACCTGCCTGCCCTTTTTTAATTAATCTAAAAAAAACTTATATATATGGCTTGTTCAATTACAAACGGTAGAGTATTGCCTTGTAAGAGTGCGGTAGGTGGCTTAAAAAGCATCTACTTCTCTAATTACGATACAGTGGTTGCTGCTCTTACTCCAACGGCAGGAGAGATTACTTTCCCAGGTACAGAGGAGTTCTACAAATATGAAATCAAAGGTAACTCTAGTTTAGAGACTTCTATTAACTCATCTAGAGAGAATGGAACTACTTTCTATGAGTCTACTCTTAGTGCTACTTTTACTTTCTTAGACAAAGCAACACAAGAGGAAATCAAATTATTAGCTGCAGGGAGACCTCAGGTAGTTATTGAGGACTATAACGGAAACTTTTTCTTAGTAGGTAAAGACCACGGAGCTGAGGTAACTGGTGGTTCTATTGCTACTGGTGCTGCTATGGGAGACCTATCAGGATTCACTTTAACACTTACTGCTCAGGAAACTGCACCACCATTCTTTTGTGATGATGCACCTGCTTTAGCTACTTATACTGCTATTGATCCTACTGCGTAACTAAAATCTAGTTACAATATTTAAGACCCTGCCTTATGGTGGGGTTTTTTTTGCTATCTAATACAAAAAGCAATAAATAATACGTTATATAAGTATGAAACACTTAACCACAAGTACAGATGACCAAACTATCTTGTTTATTCCTAGAGAATATGCAATTAGTGGTACTCTAATACTGAGAGACGACAGTACAAATACAGAGACTAGTGAGGTGGTAGACTTAGGTAAGTCAGGAGAGTATATGAGTCTTACTCACTCCTTTGGACTAACAGAGGGTAGGTTTTATGACTTAAAAATATTGGTTTCAGGAAACGTGATATACAGAGACAAAATATTCTGTACTGACCAAGATATAGACCAAGATACTAACGACTACTACTCAGTAAACAAAAACGTTTACATATCTGAGGACTCATACGATAATGATTATATCATAATATGAAAAGAACTAACAATATAGTTAAGGCTATAAATAATAACGTAAAGAATAGGAAGCAAGAGGTAAGCATAGTTAATCTAAGTACTTACACCTCTCCTAAGGTCTCTGAGGTAAGAGGTAAAGACTATGTATCTTATGGTGCTGACAATAACTATTACCAGTTTCTTATAGATAGATACAATGGTTCTCCTACTAATAACGCTATCATCAATGGAATATCTGAGATGATTTATGGTAAGGGTCTAGATGCTACAGATTCTAACATAAAGCCTGACCAATATGCACAAATGAAAACCTTATTTAGTAAGGACTGTACTAGAAAGCTAGTATATGACCTTAAACTAATGGGAGGTTGTGCTATGCAGGTTATTTATTCTAAGGACAGATCTAAGATTGTACAAGTAGAGCATATGCCTGTAGAGACTCTAAGAGCTGAGAAATGCAATGAGGATGGAGATATAGAGGCTTACTACTACTTTAAGGATTGGAGCAAAATAAAGAACTCTGATGAGCCACAGAGAATACCTGCATTTGGGTTCTCTAAAGAAGCTATTGAGATATTATTTGTTAAGCCTTACAGAGCAGGATTCTATTACTACTCTCCTGTAGACTATCAAGGAGGATTACAGTACGCTGAGTTAGAGGAGGAGATTTCTAACTACCATCTAAATAATATTATGAATGGTCTTGCTCCCTCAATGCTTATAAACTTTAATAATGGTGTACCTAATGAGGAGGAAAGACAATTAATAGAAAGCAAGATACATCAGAAATTTGCAGGTTCTAGCAATTCAGGGAAGTTTATACTTTCTTTTAATGACAATGCAGAGACTGCTGCTAGTATTGAGCCAGTACAATTATCAGATGCACACCAACAATACCAATTCTTATCTGATGAGAGTTCTAAGAAAATAATGGTATCTCATAGGGTTGTAAGTCCTATGCTTTTAGGTATTAAAGACTCATCGGGATTAGGAAACAACGCAGAGGAGATAGAGACTGCATCTACATTAATGGATAACACCGTTATAAGACCATTTCAGACACTTTTAATAGATGCCTTTGACAAAGTGCTAGCTTACAATAATATTGCCTTAAATCTATACTTTAAGACCTTACAACCGCTAGAGTTTACAGACCTAGATAACGTAGTAGATAAGGAAACTAGAGAAGAAGAAACAGGAGTAAAGATGTCATCAGATAAACCAAGAGTAGATGATGAGATAGCAGACTTTATGATAGAGTTTGGAGAGGATGAGGATTTAGATGAGTGGGAGCTTGTAGATGAGAGACCTGTAGACT
>Ga0209534_10005174_pt1 | contig 11669 bp, 10 predicted proteins | sample COG_07_FD_184751 | JGI IMG/M metagenome (GOLD analysis project Ga0209534, IMG submission 184751) | Pelagic Microbial community sample from North Sea - COGITO 998_met_07 (SPAdes) (version 2) | ecosystem: Environmental > Aquatic > Marine > Neritic zone/Coastal water | place: Helgoland, sampling... | reverse complement strand
CTGGCAAATCTTCTGGATCAAAACCAAGCGCCTTGATCACCATATCGGCAGGCAATTCATGCGCTGATCCGTCAATCACTTCTGGTACTTGACGGCCGGTTGCATCTGGCTGGCCAAGGTGAATGCGTTGGGCTTGAACCGCACGCACCTTGTTATCACCAAGAAACGCCTGTGGTGCAGACAACCATTTGAAAACAACACCTTCTTCTTCGGCATTTTGAACTTCGCGCTGTGACCCCGGCATGTTCGCCCGATCGCGGCGGTAAAGACAGCTAACCGATTTGGCCTTTTGACGAATCGCGGTGCGAACGCAATCCATCGCGGTATCGCCGCCACCAATCACTACAACATCTTTGCCTTCGGCATTCAGCGCACCCGAATCAAATGCCGCAACATCATCACCAAGGCTTTTTCGGTTTGATACGGTTAAATATTCAAGCGCCGGAAAGATACCATCAAGCCCGCTTCCCGGCGCGGCGATGTCGCGTGCCTTATAGACACCGGTGGCCACCAGAATTGCGTCATGCTTGGCCCTAATATCGGCAAAGCTGGTCTCGCCGCCAATATCGACGCCAAGATGAAAATGAACCCCACCATCAATCAGCAATTGACCGCGACGCTCGACAATCGATTTTTCCAGCTTGAAACCGGGAATGCCATACATCAACAAGCCGCCGATCCGGTCATAGCGGTCATAGATATGCACCTGATAGCCACGATGGCGCAGCATTTCGGCAGCGGCCAGTCCGGCTGGCCCTGCGCCAATGATGCCAACCGATTCGGCCCGTTCAACGCGCGGCGCGGCTGGCTTGACCCAGCCCTCGGCAAAGGCGGTTTCGGTAATATGTTTTTCAACCGCGCCAATCGTGACCGATTCAAATCCTTTTTCGATCACGCAGCTGCCTTCGCAAAGCCGGTCTTGCGGACAAATACGACCACAGATTTCCGGAAAATTATTGGTCTGTGATGACAATTCATAGGCCTCTTGCATCCGGCCTTCGGCAGTCAGCATCAACCAATCGGGGATATTGTTATGAAGTGGGCAATTCACCTGACAGAACGGCACCCCGCATTGCGAGCAGCGCGATGATTGGGTTTCAGCCTCAACAGCATCGAAATCATCATAAATTTCGTCAAAATCAGCGACACGCTTTTCCGCCGTGCGCTTTTCTGGCATGGCTTTTTCAGTCAATACGAACTTCAACATCTTTGATGACATATCTGCTACTCCCTATTTATTCAGCACTGGCGTCACAATCGCACATGCTGGCGTTTTGCGACCCCACATCCCCTAAATTAACCGGCAAAGCGGTTTTATTCTCGTTCATTTCTGGTGACTTATCGTCTGCAAAGCCGGCCTGCCCATCGCCATCTCAACACTCGATCCCAGCGCAACAAACGATTTTCATCTTTTAGACTATGCTGGCATCACCCAAAAATTTTCGTGCAATCACCGAATGCAACCGGCGAATAGTTAGACGCTTCAACCGATCACATCTTTAATTAGTCAATATTCATTACCTTTTTTTGATGATAATTGCAAGCGCGATTCAGATGACACCGGTATATCTGTCATAACTTTTCATTATTATGGCCGAAATGGTACTAATTAGGCAAGTGACGGCAAATTAGATTGATGCTGGTCAATAATCATCTTCTGCGCCTATGATAACAGCGATCACTGCCACCCATTTGGCCGGTTTGATAATGCGCCTTTAACGATGCGCCGTTTATAATAGTGTGCCTTTGCAAGGAACCGTACTAATGCCGCTAAGCCTGCTAATTTTTGTTGCCGCCATTCAGGGTTTGACCGAATTTTTACCCGTATCATCATCGGGTCATTTGGTGCTGATCCCGATTGTCACCGATTTCGCCTATCAGGGCCGGGTGATTGATGTGGCAGCGCATGTTGGCACTTTGGTTGCCGTTGCCATTTATTTGCGTGCGGAAATCATTGCAATTGCTGTGGCAATGCTGCGCTTTGGACGCAATGATCGGGATCATGCACGGCTTGGCGTCATGCTTGTTCTGGCAACCATTCCGGTGATTATCGCCGGTTATATCGTCAATTATGCCAATTGGCACTGGCTTGAAATGGTGTACAGCCTCGCCATCGCCAATCTGGTATTTGCGGTCATTTTATGGTTTGCCGATGATGTGCCTGCCACGCGGCGCGACCTTGGTCAAATTGGCTTGCCGCATGCGCTGATCATCGGCATCGTGCAAATCTGCGCTTTGATCCCAGGTGCCTCGCGTTCAGGCGTGACCATGAGCGCGGCGCGGTTTCTTGGCTATAACCGCGTCACCGCAGCCCGATTTTCATTATTGCTTTCCTTGCCGACAATTGCCGGTGCTGGTTTGCTCAAAACGCTTGATCTTGTCAAAAGTGGCGATGCCTCACTTGGCGCAGATGCGGTGGCTGTTACGGTTTTATCGGCTGGCCTTGCGTGGCTGGCAATCCGCTGGATGATGCGTTGGTTTACCACCGCAGGTTTTGGTATTTTTGTCTATTACCGTTTGGCGCTTGGTGGATTGCTGTTGCTGGCATTGGCGCAAGGCTGGATTGCGCCAAGCATTAGCTAAGACCGGAACAGCCCACCTGGACGATAGCGCTCAAGATAGGTTGGCAAAACCGCATCAACACAAGTTGGCGTAATGCCGAGATCGGCAAGTGTCAGCGCCTTCTTGCCAACGATATTGTCATTTTTCAGCAACCGCACCTGATCAAGCGTGATCGGCGCATTGGGCAGCAATCCGGCAAAGGCAGCACCGCATGATAATGCAAAAAAGGGCACCGGCAATAACAGGCGGCGACGCTGGATGTAAACCAAGGTGATTTCCATCAATTGCCGAAAGCTAAACATATCCGGGCCGCCAAGTTCGAAAATCTTGCCTTCAGGTGATTTAGCAAGCTTGACACCAGCAAGGCCAAGACCGGCCATAATCGCCCCAACAACATCTTCAACATAAACGGGCTGCATGCGCATTTTACCACCGCCAGGTAATGGCAATGCTGGCGCAATCATTGCCATTGCGGCGAAGCGGTTAAAGAAATCATCACGCGGGCCAAACACAATCGATGGTCGTAGAATCACCGCTGATGCGAAGGCTTTGTGCAATCCGGCCTCGCCAGCAGCTTTGCTTTTCGCATAATGGCTTGGCGACTCATGATCAGCGCCGATGGCTGATACATGAACAAGCGATTGAACATCATGCTTGGCGGCAAGCGCACCGATACGCGCTGGCAATTCCGCCTGCAATTTGTCAAAAAACTGTCCGCCACCTTCGGCAAGAATACCAACAAGATTGACCACCGCGTCGACAGGCCGAATGACCGATTCCAAAATCGCGTCATCAAGCGCATTGCCAGCCACAAGCGTGATCTGCCCAACATTACCCATCGGTTTTAGATACTTTGCCCGCTCACTATTGCGGCATAAAACAATGACCTGCTTACCAGCACGTGCCAGCCGTTCCACGGTTGCCCGTCCAACAAACCCCGATCCACCAATTACTGCGACTGTGTTGATCATTGATTTACCTTTGCTTTACCGGCCAATGGGCGCGGCGCGATCATCCAATTTGCTAGCGGCGTAGCCCAATCCGAGTGGTCGCCACACATTCATTGACAGCAAATTAGGTCATGCCTCCCCGCTTTACAATCCCACCAATGCCAATTTCACATAAAATAGATTTTTACCGGCATTTGGCAGCGCCAATGAAAGCCACATTTTCTCGCCATTAGGTCATTGAAAAGGTTTGACACGCCATCGTTTGTGGCTATTCTCACGCCGTTAGACAGGAAGCGGTTTTCCGCAAGGTCAATGGCAAGCCCAGGTGGCGGAATTGGTAGACGCGCTGGCTTCAGGTGCCAGTGACCATTAGGTCGTGGAAGTTCGAGTCTTCTCCTGGGCACCATTGCCATTTTGATTGCCCCACGGCCGTTACTGGCTTTTCGCACCAAAGCGCTCGCCCTTGGTAAAAAGCCAATCCTCTGCGGAGATAATAGACCCGGCCTTTGCAAGGACAAAACAAATGAGGCATAGATGACAATTCATATCCATCAGGACGATCTTCCCGCCGATATTGATCTTGGTGATGTGGTTGCCATTGATACCGAAACAATGGGGCTTAACCCGCATCGCGACCGGCTATGCCTTGTGCAGTTATCGGGCGGTGATGGCGACGCGCATCTTGTCAAAATCGCCAAGCCGCAAATGCCAAGCCCGAATCTGGCGTCGCTTCTTGCCAATCCGCAGGTAACAAAGCTGTTTCACTTTGCCCGTTTTGACATTGCTAGCCTTAGCCACGGCATTGGCCCGCTTGCTGGCCCTGTTTATTGCACCAAAATCGCATCCAAACTTATTCGCACCTATACCGATCGGCATGGGCTGAAAGATCTTTGCCGCGAATTATTGCAAATCGATATTTCAAAACAGCAGCAATCATCAGATTGGGGCGCAGCGACCTTGACACCTGAACAGGCCGAATATGCCACCGGTGATGTTTTATATCTTCACCAGCTTCGTGAACGCCTTGATATGATGCTGGAACGAGAAGGCCGAAGCGATATTGCCGCCCATTGTTTTGCCTTTTTGTTAACCCGTGCCAAGCTTGATCTAGATGGCTTTGCCGAGATGGATATTTTTCATCACTAGGCTGTAGTCTGCCAGCTAAATTCAGCCAAGATCGTGGCGCATCTGGGCTGATGGCACTGCAGGCTTTGATTTAGGGAATGACATCACCGATGGCCGAAACAAATTCAGCAAGAAAAAGCCGCTTTACCCCACGCACCAAAACCGCCCAGACCAACGGTGAGCGACGGTATCCATTATCGCTTTTGCTTGTTGGCGTTGGCGCTGTTCTAACACTCGCTGTTGCAAGCTGGCTTGGGCTTTTGGCCAATGGCAAGGATGTATCGCTGGAAATCAAAGAATTGAAAACTGCCGAAAGTGGCGAAGTTCAATTGACCGGCGCGCGCTATCGCGGCTTAACGCCTGCCGGAAAACCCTATGAAATCACGGCTGCGAAAGCCAATGAAGCCACTGATGGATCGGGACGTGTTGACATGGATCAACCAACCGCCGTTTTGATGATGCGTAATGGCTCGCTTGTTAATCTGCAATCAAATTCAGGCATCTTCAACAAACAGACCGATATTGTTTCCATGTCAGGCGCGGTTGTAGTGACCCAGCCTGATCGCAATCTTCGGCTTGATACCGAAACGCTTGAAGCCAATCTCAAAGCTGGTGAGATGTATAGCGATGTTCCGGTTCAGGTTCAGGATATTGACAGGCGGATCAATGCCGATAGCATACGAGTCTATGACAATGGCGCGCGGATTGTCTTTGGTGGGGCTGCAAAAATGATTATCAAAAACAGCAACACCATAGCACCCATATCAAAGCCCATGGTCAAACCGAAAACAAATAAGGCCAAAAGCTAGATATTTTTAATAGACTGGTATTCTAGGTATACTGACATTTTAGCTATGCTGGTATTTTGGGTAACCTAACCGGCCGGTTGGACAGAAAGCAGATCACATCATGCACCGATCTAATCGCTATTTCGTCAAAACATTGCGCAATATCGCGCTTGGCATTGGCAGTTGTGTAATCTTGACCGCACACGGACTTGCACAGACCGCCAGCGGCAACAGCGCGGCCACGCCGCTTCCCATCACAATCGAGGCGAGTGACTCGCTTGAATGGAACCAAACCGACGGTACCTATATCGCCAAGGGCGACGCCTACGTCGAACAGGGCCAAGCAAATATCAGCGCAAGCCATATCATTGCCAATTATACAACCGGAGGCGAAACGCGCGACATCACCAAAGTGATCGCAACTGGATCAGTAACCTATATTGAGGGCGAGAATACCGCCAAAGGCGACAAGCTTGATTATGACCTGACCAGCAACCTCTATGTTCTGGCCGGTGAAAACGCGTCTGTCACCGGCCCCAAAGGCACCATGACAGCAACCAAATCAATTACCTATGACTCAACCGATAACGATAATCGCAAAGTCACCGCAATTGGCAAAGCCCATTATAAAAACAGCGATGGCCGCAATGTCTTTGGTGACAAGTTAATCGCCTATATCGGCGCCGATGGCACTTTAAAAACCATTGATGCTTATGACAATACAAAGGTCATCACCGCCCAAGGCACCGTCGCAATCGCCGACAAGCTGAATTATATTGCCAGCACATCAATGGCCAATCTTGATGGTAATGTCGAAATTGCCGACAAGGAAAACATCATGCGCGGCGCCCGTGCCGAGATCGATTTTGACAAGGAAATCAGTAAGATAATTTCAGGCCCCACCGGCAAGCGTGTGACCGGTATTTTAACACCGTAAACCAGTTTAGCCGATGAAGCATTGCTTTGTGTAAAATATCAAACGGTATTTTGCCCTTAACTCGTTGACATATCCTGATTAATTGGCCGATAAAGGTATCTACAACAGGCCGCAAGGGCCTCATTGCATCAAAAAGGGCATCATGGTGTCTGACAATACAGAATTAGATTTTGGCATGGCGCGGCCAGTATTGGTGTCAGGCAATCAAGGGCTGCAAGCCAAAGGCATTGGGAAAAGCTTTAACAAACGGCGCGTGGTTCGCAATGTATCGATTGGCTTACAACGCGGCGAGGCCGTTGGTCTTCTTGGCCCAAATGGTGCCGGTAAGACAACAACCTTTTACATGCTTGCCGGACTATTGCCTGCCGATGAGGGGCAGGTCTTTATTGATGAACGCGATGTCACTGGAATGCCCATTTTCCAACGCGCGCGTCTTGGCATGGGATATCTGCCACAGGAATCGAGCATTTTTCGCGGTTTGACGGTTGAGCAAAATATCCGCGCCGTTCTCGAAACACTTGAAGGCCATGATGACGAACGCGACGCCACGCTTGATGATCTAATGGCCGAATTTGGCATCACCCATCTTCGCAACACACCATCGGTCAGCCTGTCCGGCGGTGAACGCCGCCGTCTGGAAATTGCCCGCGCTCTTGCTGCTCGCCCGACATTTCTTTTGCTTGATGAGCCTTTGGCCGGCATTGACCCGATTGCCCTCGGCGAAATTCGTGATTTAATTGTTCATTTGAAAACACACGGTATCGGCGTTTTGATTACCGACCATAATGTTCGCGAAACGCTTGATATTGTTGACCGTGCCTACATTATTCATGATGGCACCGTGCTGATGGAAGGCACGCCGGATGAGGTAGTTCATCATAGCGGGGTTCGGCAAGTTTATCTTGGCGAGCGTTTTAGCATCTAGATCCCGCGATTCACGGCTTGACAGCCCATCATGCACCTCTTATACCTGCGCCGCCTTGGCACTGCGTGGTTCCACCCTCGGAACGGCGCGGCACGAGCTACATTCATTCTACGGGTCTTTTCATGTCCATAATTGATTATCTCGCCGCCGACCAGATTATGGTTGGCGTCTCTGGCAGCAGTAAAAAGCAGGTTATTGAACAGCTTACTGAACGCGCCGCCGAACTGACTGGTCTTTGCCAGCGCAGTCTTTTTGAAATTGTAATGCGCCGCGAACGTCTTGGCAGCACTGCCATTGGCAGCGGTATTGCGATTCCGCATGCCGTGCATCACGATTTGACGCGCACCATGGGCATCATCGCCGTTTTGTCAAAGCCAGTTGATTTTGACGCACAAGATCGCAAACCGGTCGATGTTGTTTGCCTTGTGATCGGGCCACAAAATGCGGATAGCGATCATCTGAAATGCGTATCCAGCGTGGCAAGATCATTACGCGAGGTGGCTATTTGCAACCAGCTTCGCACTGCCAAAACGCCACATGAGCTTCTTGGATACCTTGGAAACACCAGCGACGTTGCTGCCTAACCGCGTCAAGCTTGCTCATAACCCCAGCAAATGCTAACCGCGGCCATCATGACACCGGCAAAGCCATGATGGCACGGGCAAAGTCATAATAGCATGAGCGCACCCTAAACATATGGATGCTAGGCTGCGCTGGAGTAATGGTTTTTATCTGGAGATAGAGAAATTGGTGGAGCTAAGCGGGATCGAACCGCTGACCTCTACAATGCCATTGTAGCGCTCTCCCAGCTGAGCTATAGCCCCTTGTTACCGTGTTTGACCTGCGATGCCCTTATTGAGGGGCATCGCCAAAACGCCAATCCGGTTCCAATTCGTGCAGTGCCGAAACGCTGCGAGGGATGTGTATCGCAGGGGCGACACCCTGTGCAAGCAAATTTTTGTTTGGCGGCGGGTTTTTTATGCCACCGCCGCCAACCCAATCAGATTTGCCAACATCAAGCAGACAAGATGCTTATTGATCATCCTTATTATCTAAGTTGGGCAATAGTTCATCGCCGTCAGTGATATCGTCCTGAATGATGCCCGGACCGTCCGTATCATCAACATCAACATCATCTTCGTCAAAATCCATATCATCGTCATCATCATCGTCTTTAGTGACAACAACATCAATGTCTTCATCGTCAAAATCTGTTTCATCCAGATCATCAACATCATCAGACACATCTGCCTTCGCCGCGCTTTTCGGCGCAGCCCTGCTTTTACGGCCTTTTAACAGATTTTCCAGATCAAATTCGGTGCCGCAGCCCGGACAAATAATGGGGCTACGTTTAAAATCATAAAAGCGCATATTACATGATAGACAGGTACGCTTCAAGCCAAGCTCAACCTTTGCCATTCTTACAAATCCCCTGTACTTAACCGTCGAAAATAAGGACCTTTTGTTTCTAGGGGATTTGAAACAAATTTTGCAAGCTGTCAAAACAATTTTCTGTCGGTTACCAACTTTTATTTTCACGCTGGCATACTATCAAAAGGATTCGGCATTTATCTGGTGCTGATTGCTTGGCACCCTAGAAAAATGTTACAAGCTGCCGTTACTGAAATTAACCAGGCAAAACTGCCTATCAACAAATCGTAAAAGGCCTTTTCATGTCACCTCATCCGCATGATCAACTTGTCTCGAGAAAAGCCGGTCCGCTTGTGGGCGCAATGCCCATTCCGGGTGATAAATCCATCTCGCATCGTTCACTGATTTTCGGCAGCCTTGCGATTGGCACAACCAAAGTTCGCGGCCTACTTGAAGGCGCTGATGTGATGTCAACTAAAGACGCGCTTGTGGCGCTAGGTGCCGGCATCGAGCGTGACGCTGACGGGGTTTGGCATATTACCGGCGTTGGCTTGCATGGCATGATTTCGCCTGTGACACCGCTTGATCTTGGCAATTCGGGAACTGGTGTGCGCCTATTGATGGGGGTTGTTGCCGGTCAGAACATCACGGCAACATTCTGCGGCGATGCCTCGCTTAGCGTGCGGCCAATGGCGCGGATTACCGATCCGCTTGCCGAAATGGGTGCTGATGTCACCTGCCGTGATGGTGGCTTGCTGCCCGTCACCATTAAGGGAGCGGCAAATCCAATGGCGTTGAGCCATCGCTCAAAAGTGGCCTCGGCACAAATCAAATCAGCGATCTTGCTTGCCGGGTTGAACGCGCGTGGCATCACAAATATTATCGAACCGCACGCATCACGCGATCACAGCGAATCAATGCTTCGGCATTTTGGCGCATCGGTTCAGCAGCATATCAACACCGATGGGGCGCACCATATTGCGCTTGCTGGAGAGGCAACACTTCGCGCTACCGATATTATTGTACCAAGCGACCCATCATCTGCCGCTTTTGCGATTGTTGCGGCGCTGATTACACCGCAAAGCGATATCACGCTTGTTGGTATTGGCATGAACCAGCTTCGAACCGGCCTTTTGACAACCCTTATCGAAATGGGCGGCGATATTGTCAAAAGCAATGATCGGATTGAAGGCGGCGAAGCTGTTGCTGATTTGCGTATCCGGCATAGTCAGTTGAAAGGCATTACCGTTCCGGCCGAACGCGCGGCCTCGATGATTGATGAATATCCAATTCTGTCAGTCGCCGCCGCAACCGCTAGCGGCACAACCGAGATGCTTGGCGTTGCCGAGTTGCGCGTCAAGGAAACCGACCGCATCAAGGTGATGGCTGATGGCCTTGCCGCATGCGGCGTCACCGTTGATTATGATGATGATTCGATGCGCGTTTCCACCAGCACCATAACTGGCGGAGCAACCCTTTCAGCGCAGCATGATCACCGAATCGCCATGTCATTTCTGACGCTTGGCCTTGTTGCCGAACATCCAATCACTGTAACCGGCTGTGCCACCATCGAAACAAGCTTTCCCGGATTTGCAACCGGCATGAACCAGCTTGGTGCCAGCATCATTGACAGAGAAACAGCATGATCATTGCCATTGATGGGTCGGCTGCCAGCGGTAAAGGCACACTTGCCAAACGGGTGGCAGCCGAATTCGGCTATGATTATTTGGATACGGGGGCGCTGTATCGTGCGGTTGCCCTTAGCCTGTTAAACGCTGGCGCAAAAATCAGTAATATTGATGAAAAACAGGCTGTTAATGCTACATTGACACTTGACCTTTCGCTAACGCAAGCAGCTGAAATACGCACCGATAAAGTGGCTGCCCTTGCGTCAATCGTGGCGGCCATTAACCCCGTTCGGGCTGAATTGCTGGCGCTTCAGCGCGCCTTCGCCGCGGCGCCACCATCGGGTAAAGGGGCGGTTCTTGATGGCCGTGATATTGGCACGATCGTGCTTCCCAATGCCGATATAAAATTCTTCATTGATGCCGATCTTGATATTCGCGCCGAGCGCCGCACCAAAGAGTTGCTTCAGGCAGGACAATCGGTTATGTTCCGCGACGTTCTGGAGGATATGAAGGCGCGTGATGATCGGGACCGGACTAGACCAGTGGCTCCATTAAAGGCCGCAGATGACGCAATTACCATCGACACATCCAAAACGGATGCGACGGCGGTTCTAGCACTAGCCCTGTCGTATATTGATCGTGTTGGCCCATCAGAATAATTAGCCCGAACCGGAAACCATACGAACATTTCCGGTTCATATTTTGATTAACTGACTGCCGGCGAAACAAACTGGTCGCCAAAAAACCCGCTTGGAACCAAGCTATATTGCCAAAACAAGGCAAAATAATTTGGTTATCGTTCGTTCAATGCGGCCCTCATGTCGGCTGAGGCACGAAAAATTCGATCCTTATTAGGGCGGTATTGCACTCCCGATCGAAATAGCGACAAAACGGAGATTTTTTTGACATCTACAACGAATTCGGTAGCCGACGCTGCCACTGAAAACTTTGCCGATCTTTTAGCTGAAAGCTTTGGTGAAGGCACAAATGTCGAGGGCAGTGTTGTCCGCGGCTTTGTTATCGGCATCGAGGGTGATGCTGTTATCATTGATGTTGGCTTAAAATCTGAAGGCCGCGTTCCGCTAAAGGAACTTGCCGCCCCCGGACAACAAGCCGATGTTTCAATCGGTGATGAGATTGAGGTTTATGTCGAGCGTATGGAAGACCTTAATGGTCAGGCCGTATTAAGCCGCGACAAAGCCCGCCGCGAAGAAGCATGGGGCGTTCTCGAAGCATCATTTGAAAAGCAAGAGCGCGTTACGGGCGTTATCTTTGGCAAGGTCAAAGGCGGTTTCACTGTCGATCTGTCAGGAGCAACAGCCTTTTTGCCAGGAAGTCAGGTCGATATTCGCCCTGTTCGCGATCTTGGACCATTGATGGGAA
>Ga0209534_10005172_pt1 | contig 11672 bp, 8 predicted proteins | sample COG_07_FD_184751 | JGI IMG/M metagenome (GOLD analysis project Ga0209534, IMG submission 184751) | Pelagic Microbial community sample from North Sea - COGITO 998_met_07 (SPAdes) (version 2) | ecosystem: Environmental > Aquatic > Marine > Neritic zone/Coastal water | place: Helgoland, sampling... | reverse complement strand
ATATTTTTAAGTAACAATTTCATAAGGTTAGTAATATTAAATAAAATTTAGAGGAGAGTTATAACAAAAACTGTTAAAATATAAACAAAAATCTCGTGTGAGATATAAGATTTAATGAATAGAACAAAAAAATAATCAGATTGTATAGATGATTAATAACATGGACTTTTTCACTTTTTTTATAGCTGTTTTTTTGATGACTATATCTTAACTAAAAAAAAAATTTAGATGGCTATTAATTTTAAAGGTGTAATTTGTGAATTGTTTTTAATATAAGTAATGTAGAGTATGAAATTACAAAGAGAGGTCGGAGTTTTTGGACTTAGTGCTAATATTGTAAATATTATTATAGGAGGTGGAATCTTTGTATTACCAGCAGTAATTGCTGCTAGTCTTGGTGCAGCAAGTATCATTGCCTACTTATTTTGCGGCTTTGTAATGATATTAGTAATGGCATGCTTTGCTGAACTAGGAAGTGTTTTTACAGAAGATGGGGGTAGCTACACCTATATACAATCATCTTTTGGTAATTATCCAGGGTTTCTTACCGCCATACTAATAGTTGTAGCCTCATTTACTGGTGATGCTGCTGTTGCGAATGCTATCGTGGATATTTTAAGTACATTTTTACCAATATTTAATGAGTTTTGGACACAGTCTCTTTTTTTTATTCTACTTTTTTTTGGTTTTGGTTTTATTAATATTGTTGGTTTAAAAAAAGGAGTTGGGTTTGTGAAAGTTATTACGCTGCTGAAATTAGCTCCTTTATTCTTAATCATCATTTTTGGTTTTTCGGAAGTTAGTGTTTCAAATCTTTATTGGGAAAATACCCCCTCTGCAACTGAAATTGGTGAAATGTCTTTAATTTTATTCTTTGCATTTGTTGGTGCGGAAAAAGGACTATCTTTAAGTGGAGAAGTTAAAAGTCCGAACAAAACAATTCCTAAAGCCATTGCGTTAAGCATTGTCACCATCCTTATTATTTATATTTTAATTCAACTTATTTCACAAGGTGTTCTAGGGAATACGCTTACTAATTATGATAAAAACCCATTAGCTGAAGTTGCAAATGTTGTCTTTGGACCAATTGGTTTTACTGTCATTACATTTGGAGCTGCAGTTTCTATGGTAGGAAGTATAAGTAGCAAAATTCTTAGCATGCCAAGAGTAATTTTTGCAGCAACATCAAAAAATGTAATCCCGCTAAAAAGTTTAGGTAAGATTCATAAAAAATATACAACACCTTATATAGCTATTATAGTATATATCTGCTTAGGTTTTGGTTTTTCTTTAGTTGGAGGATTTAAGGGGTTAGCAATTATTTCAAGTGCTTCAACACTGCTTATTTATCTAGGTATATCTTTGGCAACAGTAAAGTTAAAGACTTCCAAGTTAAATAAAAAAAATGCTGGATTTAAGGTTCCTGGGAGCTATTTAATCCCAATAACATCATCTGCCATTATTGTTTGGCTTTTATCCAAATTATCTCAAGAAAAAATATTTGTGTTTATAGGGGTTTTAATTATTTTAAGTTTGATGTTTTTTATAGTAAAACTATTCTCAAAAAAATAACCTTTCTGATTGCTCTATGGTATCTCTAAATTTATCAAATAGATTCCTGAAGAAATAAGCAAAAAGTATAATATCGTTAAATAATTCCATTTATCCTTGTAAAAAATAACACCAAATAGTATTGTTAAAATAGGGGTTAAAAGACTAATAAGTGAGGAAATTAACGGATCTGTAAACTTTAATCCTGAGAAACCTGTCCATATTGCTGCAAATATTACAGTAGACATCAAAATAACAGTAGTTGATATTTTTTTTAACTCATAGCGCAATTTCACCAGAGAGAAAGACGGGCTAATAATTACAATAGTTATTGAAGATAAAAAAACCACCGCTTCTTGAATAGATAATGAAAAAATTACTGGAATATCTTTATTTAAACCATACCAATGCATAACAATTGAACCTGCGAAAAAAATTGACATAAGAGAAAACAGCAATAGCTGATGTAAAGACATTTGTTGGGTATTCTTTTTTTTAATTTGATATATGTATAATACAAATCCACTAATTATTAATAATGAGGCAACCCTGTAATTTTCAAAGTGTAAACCTTCAAAAAAAAACAAGAAAGAACCAATAAGAAAAACTATAATCAAATTAAAGAGAGCTAATTGCGATAAGCTTCCTTTTTTGAGAGCATGAATCATACAAATCAACCCTAAAGATCCAAAAACTGAAGCGATGAAAATATTAAGAAAAAGAGGGAAGTCTATAGTATTAATGACATCTGAATAAAAGGTAATTATAACAATAAAACCGACAATACTTGTCAACAAAGATCTCGAAGAGATGATATGCCATAGATTAAATTTAGACAATGCTCTTTTCCATAAAAGATTGTTCAAAGCATAAAAAAAATTTGATAATATGAGGTATATCATATATGTTTAGTTATTCTACAAATAGTTTAGATCTACTTACTCACAATACTAATAAAAAAAGTGTAATTGTATTAATTACACTTTTTTTATTACAGTTTTTCTCTTTTTCAATGAATATTTCCCAAAAAAAAATTTTAGAGGATAAAAATATATTTATACAATATTATAATAAACATTTTAGTATATTGGTACATGTTTAGTACATCTATGGAAAAAAAGCTAAGAGACATTACCGAAGAAAAAATTGGGTTTAAAATAAAAGGTCTAAAAGATAGCAAAAGGTTAAGTCAAATTATAGCTAAAGAAAATGATATAGCCATCAGCTACAACACCATTAGGAGGTTTTTTGGAGTCGTTAAAAATGTACAAGCAAGTAACTTCACATTAGACACCTTATCAAAATTTAATAATTATGAAAACTACTCTGATTTTCTCATTAATTTCAAACTAAGAAACAAATGGAAGCAAGAATTTGAAGTTACAAAAATTATTCACAAAGATGAGGATGATATATTATTAAAGTATATCAACAAAAACCTCAATCAAACAAAAAGCTTCAACTTAAAATTAATACAAATTATAAGAGAGTTATTTCTAGTTGAAAACTTTAATCTTATACGAGACATTTTTGAACTCAAAAAAATGAATGCTAATAATTTCAACTATGATGAGAAAGTGGTTATTGGCATGTCTATAGGGCAAATAATGAACACTATAGATATAAAGAATGAAGCGTTTAACCAACTACTTTTAAATGAAAATTTTCAGGATTTAGTAATTACAATTTTTGTAGACTATGGAAGTTTAAAAACGTATTATTCTAAAATTATTGAAACAATTTACAAAAATTCCTCAAGAAAAGACATCCAAGAATTCTCTAAAGGTATCCTAAATTTAAACCTGTTTTTTACTAAAAAAAGTAAGGATTCTTTTTATACATTAAAAGAGGAAGAAGAATTTCATCCCATATTAAAAAGTAGAATATTTGCTCAACATTTATTAATTGAAGATTCTGAAGTAATGCTTAAACTAAATAATTATTTTCAAAAAAATCAAGTAAATGGATTTATTCCAATAGAATTTTTATTTGAAATAAACTTTACATGTATTATAACTAGAAACTTTGAAGTGATGAGATATATTGTTGAAAAAATAAAACCTGAAACAGATTATACATTCTTCTACAAGTACGAGCATTACAATAATTTTATATTCATGAAACTCATCTATTACACTAAAATGAATGATCATGAAAAAATTACTTCAATTGATAAAAATTTCACACTTAAAGGATTTAGTAGATCATATCAAAATATGGCCTTATTATATCATTACATATATTTATACGCTTGGAATAATGATATTAAATACCTCAAGAATTACATGAAATTAGGAAAAAAAATAAATTCCACATTCTTTACAAAAAAATACTTTTTTGAATATTTTAATTAAGTTTTTTGACTAATCCTTTCTTTACCTTTTTATCGCGAAAAACATGAATTACAGCAAGCTACCTAGTTTTTTATATCTTGCCTTATTAAATAAAATGTCTTGAAAAGAATACTAATTTCTGTAACAAACGATTTAACAACTGATCAACGCGTTGAAAAAACGTGTGAAGTTTTATCTGAAATTGGATATGATGTTATTTTGGTAGGTAGAAAACTAAAAAAAAGTTTTCCTATTCAAAGAAATTACAAGACAATTAGGTTTCGATTGCTTTTTAATGTAGGCTTTTTATTTTATGCTGAATTCAACATACGTTTGTTTATATATCTATTATTTACCAAAAAAGACCTGTTATTTTCAAATGATGTAGACACCCTTTTGGCTAATTATATAATAAGTAAACTTCAAAATAAAAAACTAGTTTTTGATAGTCATGAATTATTCTCTGAAATACCAGAGCTTGTTCATAAAAAAAGAGTGAAGAGTGTATGGCTTTTTCTGGAAAAAACAATCATTCCAAAACTACAAACTGTTATAACTGTTAGTGATTCCATAAAAAAGCATTATAAAAATTTATATGGAATTTCTGCCATAGTAGTCAGGAATATTCCAGAAATTAAAACAATTAATCCAAAAGAATTTAAAATAGAAACCAAAGGAAAAAAAATCATTTTATATCAAGGTTCAGTAAACATTGGTCGGGGGTTAGAACTAATGATAGAAACAATGCCGCTTCTTAAGGAATATATATTTGTAATTATTGGAGATGGTGATATTACAGAGAAATTAAAAAATAAGGTAAAAAATCTCTCTTTGGTTGATCGTGTTAAATTTCTAGGTAAAAAATCTCCAAATGAATTAAAAAAACTTACTCCTAATGCAACAATTGGTATTAGCTTAGAAGAAGATTTAGGTTTAAATTATAGATATGCTCTTCCTAATAAAATATTTGACTATTTACATGCGAATGTTCCTGTAATAGTTGCTAATTTAAAAGAAATGAAAACACTCATAAGCCAATATTCATTTGGGAAAGTACTTCAAGAAAGATCTACAGAATGCCTTGCAAAAACTATTAAAAGCATGGAATTTGTTAGTTATAAAAAAGAGCTTAAAGATGCAAAAGAAGAATTAAATTGGTCTATAGAAAAAGAAAAACTAACTTCAATTTTTTTAAAGCGTGTCTAATAAACTACACATCGTTTCTTTTGATGTTCCCTATCCAACTAATTATGGAGGAGTCATAGACGTATTTTATAAAATAAAAGCGTTACATAGCGTAGGCGTTGATATTTATCTACATGTGTTCGAATATGGGAAAGGTGAGCAAAAAGAACTTCTTAAGTATTGTGAAAAAGTTTTCTATTACAAGAGAAACTCATTCATAAAAAGTCTTTTATCTAAAACTCCTTTTATCGTAAAAAGTAGAGGAAATGATTTATTAGTAGCAAATCTAACTAAAGATTCCTATCCAATTTTATTTGAAGGATTGCACACAACATTACCCGCAATAGAAGATAAACTAAATGGTAAAAAGATATACTTAAGAGCTCATAATATAGAACATCGTTTTTACAAGGGATTAGAAAAAAGTGAGTCAAATACTTTTAAACGATCTTTTTTTAAAAAAGAATCTAAAAAACTTAAGAATTATGAAAAAATCATGAATAAAATGCAAAATGTTTTCTCAATTTCTCCAATTGAACAAGAATATTTTAAAAATAAATATGGGAATAAAAGTATTTACATTCCTGCATTTCATGATTTAGAGAAACACACAAACCTTAGTTCCAAAGGAAGTTTTATTTTATATCACGGCCATTTATTAGTTTCTGAAAATGTAAAGGCAGCTTTGTATTTAATTGATGTATACAAACAAACAGATTATCAACTTGTGATAGCCAGTAATTATAAAAACAGTGAGGTTTTAAAAGAGATTCAGAAACATGAAAATATATTTTTTAATCCTTTAAATGAAGATAAAGACCTATACAATTTATTTCAAGAAGCTCATATTAATGTACTTCCTACTTTTCAAAATACAGGAATCAAATTAAAATTACTGAACACACTCCGCCAAGGAAGGTTTGTGATAGCTAATGATTATATGGTAGACAAAACTGGCTTGGAATCACTTTGTGAAAAAGCCAACACTAAGGCTGAGTACTTGATAAAAACAGTCGAATTATTTCAGAAAGATTTTAAACCCTCTTACAGGGAAGATCGTGAAAAGTTGCTGCAAAATTTTGACCCAATACATGGAGCAGAAAAAATAGTTAACACAATCTTTAAGGAGTAGTTTGCGCTACTACCTCAAACAATTCGCCACCCTCGCACTTAAGTGTTTTTTGTTTAAATTTTACTATCAAAGCATAATCATGGGTAGCCATTAGAATACTTTTACCACTTTGATGAATTTTATTAAGTAAATCCATTACTTCTATGGAAGTTTTTGGATCTAAATTTCCAGTGGGTTCATCTGCTAAAATTAACTCTGGATCATTTAATAAAGCTCTTGCTATTGCAACTCTTTGCTGTTCTCCTCCAGACAATTCATAGGGACTTTTATAATATTTTGTTTTCATACCAACACGATCTAAAACCTCTTCAATTTTAGCCTTCATAGATGTTTTATCTTTCCAACCTGTAGCTTTTAGAACAAACAAAAGATTATCAAAAACTGTTCTATCATTTAATAATTTAAAGTCTTGGAAAACAATCCCAATTTTTCTTCTAAGAAAAGGAATTTCTTTATCTTTTAGTTTTTTTAGATCAAAACCTACTATAGAACCTATTCCCCTTTGAAGTAATAAATCTCCATATAAAGTTTTCATTAAACTACTTTTCCCACTTCCAGTTTTACCAATCAAATAATAAAACTCTCCTTGTTTAATAGTAAGATTTACTTTAGATAACACCAAATTATCTCGTTGATAAATATCTGCATTTTCTAAATGTAAGATTGAATTTCCCATGAAATAGTTCTTTATACAAACCTACATAATTTTTTGGATAGATTTTGTGGTATTTTACCCAACTGAATGATGATAATCCTAAAATCAATGCCTATTTTTGAAATATAAATAACCGATTTTAACAAAAAAAATCCAACAAAAAAAGAAATCGTTCGTTTATAGTTTACAGATTCAAAAAAAATGAAAAATCGCTATAATTATTTACACATACTAGTATTGTTTTTTTCTATGCAATATGCTCAAATTTATGGTCAGCAAACAGAAATAGACACCAATATTCAGAGCGAATATAATCATGCAATTAAACTCTTTAATAGCAAAGCATATGCAGCTTCCCAAAAATACTTTATTAAAGTTTCTGAAAAATCAACTATTAAAAATGATTTAAAAGCAAATGCTGATTATTATGATGCCATGTGTGCAATAAAATTAAATCAAACAAATGCAGATAAAAAAGTAATACGATTTGTAAATAATTATCCTTCTAGTACAAAAAAAGACAGAGCATACTTTAATGTAGGTAATTACTATTTTGCCAATAAAAAAGCAGCATACGCTTTAAAGTGGTATTCAAAAGTAAATTTAGAAGCCCTTTCTTTAGCCAATAAAAAAGAGTTAAATTTTAAAATGGGTTATGCATTTCTGTCAACCAGAAACCTAGATTTAGCAAAAAATAAGTTTGTTTTATTAATCAATGACCCAAAATACGGGAATGACTCTCGCTACTACTTTGGGTATATCTCCTACAAACAAGAGGATTATGAAATTGCAGAAAAAACCTTGGAGGAAATTGCAGATGATGAAGCTTACAAAAGTGAAGTAACTTATTACTTATTGGATATTAGTTTTAAGGCTGGACGATTTGAAAAATGTATTGAAGTGGGACAAAAACTACTTGAAAATGCAAAACCTAAAGAAGTTTCTGAAATTTCAAAAATTATTGGTGAGAGTTATTTCAATCTTAAAAAATATAAAGAATCTATCGACTATTTGAAAGCTTATAGAGGTAAAAAAGGAAAATGGAATAATACCGATTACTATCAATTAGGCTATGCTTTTTTTAAACAAAATGATTTTGAAAATGCTGTCAATAATTTCAATAAAATAATTGACGAAAAAAATAATGTTTCGCAAAAAGCATATTACAATTTAGGTGAATGTTATATTTATCTGAAAAAAAAACCAGAAGCTCTGAATGCATTTAAAAGTGCCAGTGAAATGAGTTTTGATTTAAAGGTAAAAGAAGATGCCTCATTAAACTATGCAAAGCTCAGCTATGAGGAAGGAAATCCTTATGAAAATGTTGCAGAGGTACTTCAGTTTTTCTTAAAAACTTATCCAAAATCTCCAAGTTATGAGGAGATTAATGGTTTAATGGTTACCTCTTATTTATATCAACAGAATTATCAAGGAGCTCTCGATTTTTTGAGTAAAAATAAAACCAAACAAAATGAAGACTTAATTAAAGAGGTTTCTTATTACAGAGGAATACAGTTATTTAATACGAGTAACATGCCGAAGGCTCTTCCCTATTTTGAGCAAGGAAAATACGCTGTTGAATCTTCCATTAAAGCATTGTCTTTTTATTGGTGTGCAGAAACAAATTTTAGATTAGGAAATTACCAGAAAAGTATAGATGATTTAATTAACTTTAAAAAAATTGCATCAAAAGAAAGTGAAGAATTCCAATTAGTAGATTATAATTTGGGATACGGCTACTTTAAACTGAAACAATACTCAACCTCAGCAAAAGTCTTTCAGGACTTCATAAATACAAAACAAAAAGATCTGTCTTTAGTAGATGATGCAACGATTAGGATGGGAGATAGTTTTTTTGCCATCAAAGAATACCGTAAATCTATAGATGCTTACAAAAAAGTTCTTGATCAGCTTGGAAACAGTTCTGATTATGCTCAATATCAAATAGCTATGTGTTTCGGCTTCTTAGAAAAGAATACTACCAAAATAACTGAATTAGAAAGTTTACTAAATAATTTTAATTTATCAAATTTCAGAGATGATGCATTGTTTCAGTTGGGAAATACATATTCTTCTCAAAAAAAAACCAAAAAAGCTCATCAAGCTTACAAAATCTTATTTCAAGACTTCCCAAAAAGCTCTTATATTCCTAGAGCTCTATTAAGAGATGGATTACTGTTTTACAATGATGATGAAAATAAAAAAGCTTTAAAAAAATACCAAGAAATTGTTTCAAATTACCCAAATTCTGTAGAGGCAAGAGAGGCTGTTACCAATGCAAAAAATGTATACATAGATCTTGGAACTGTTGATGAATATGCTCTCTGGGTTCAAGGAATTAGTTTTGTGAATATTACTAATGAAGAAATTGACAATACAACTTATCAATCTGCAGAAAATAAATTTTTAGAAAACGATACTCCATCAGCCATTAAAGGTTTTAAGAAATATATTGAAACTTTTCCCGATGGTCTTCATGCTTTACAAGCAAACTTTTATTTAGCTCAATTACTCGTTAATAAAGAATTATATGAAGAGTCGGTAAAACACTATCAGTATGTAATATCTCTTCCTCAAAGTGAGTTTAGTGAAGAAGCTCTCAATAAATTATCACAAATTTTATTAGAAAAAGAAGATTGGGAATCTGCCATTCCCCTGCTAGTAAGACTAGAACAAGAAGCAAACTTGATCTTGAACATTATATACGCCCAGAGTAATTTAATGAAAGGTTATTATAAATTACAAGATTATACAAAATCAGTTATTTATGCAGAAAAAATATTATTACAAGACAAAATAGATGCTACAGTAGAGTATGATGCTAAAATTATTATTGCTCGATCTGCCTTTCAAACGGAAGATTATATCAAAGCAGAAGAGTTTTATACTGAAGTAGAACGAAATGCAAATGGAGAATTAAAAGCGGAAGCATTGTATTATAGCGCTTATTTTACCAATAAGAAAAAAGAGTATGATGTTTCAAATAAAATAATACAAACAATCACATCTGATTTCTCTACCTATAAATATTGGGGAGCAAAAAGTTTTATTATCATGGCTAAAAACTATTATGCTTTGGAAGATTCTGATCCATATCAAGCCACTTATATTTTAGAAAATATTATTAAGAATTTTTCTCAATTTAGTGATATCATAAATGATGCAAAAAGTGAATTAAAGAAGATAAAACTAAAAGAATCTAAAACAAATAACTCGGTAACAACTCCTAAAAATTAAGACTGATGAAAAAATATAGTTTCGTATTAATTTTAATAATGAGTTTAGGTCAAGTTTTCTCTCAAAAAAAACCTAAAAAGAAGGATTCTATTGTTGAAGTAATTAATGTAATTACATCATACACTCCAACAATTTCAGATGCTTTTAAAATCAAGAAAACACCAAAAATTATTTTAAGCAATACGATCTCAAAGAAAAAATTAAGTTACTCCATTTTTTCGGCTCCTGTTGCCTCTACATTTGTCCCAAAAAGTGGTGTAGTTAAGGGGATTGATGTTGGTAAAAAAGAACGACTTTTTGATAATTACTTAGCACTTGGATTTGGAAATTATACCACTCCTTTCATAGAATTTTTCTTACATCAAAATAGAAAGTTTGAAACTGATTATGGTATATATTTGAAATATACATCCTCAGAAAATGGAGTAAAAAATACATTTTTAAACAATGAGTTTTCTACTCTGAATCTAGGTGGATTTTACTTGAAGGAAGAGAGAGGTTTTACATGGAAAATTGGTGGAAACATGTATCAAAAACAATATAATTGGTATGGTTTACCAAACATCTCTTTTGACAATAACACCATCAACTCAATTGCAGCTAAGCAAACATATGGTTTTTATGAGGTAGAAAGTGAAGTTGTTTTTGAAGATTCATATTTTGATAATATTAAAGGAGCTTTGAGTCTTTTTGATGATAAATTTGGGAGTAAAGAAGTTGGTTTTTTATTAAAACCATCTTTAAAAATACCATTAGGTTTCATAAGTAAAAACCTCTCAGAACTAGAACTTCAAACTAATATAAATTACTTACAAGGTGAATTTGAACAAAACTATCTAAACAATAGCAATATAAAATACAGTTTTTTTAATCTGGGAATTCATCCAGTTTACAGAGTAAATTGGAATAAATTATCTATCAAGTTAGGCTCAAAAATATATCTAACCTCAGATATAAAAAATAGTTTAACAGATATTCTTGCTTATCCAGATCTAGAAATAACCTATCCAGTAATTTCCAATTTAATTAATTTTTATGCAGGAGCTAGTGGAGATCTTCATATGAATTCTTTCCAGAATTTTAGCGAACAAAATCCGTTTGTCTCTCCTACTCTTTTCTTAACTCAAACTAATGAACAATACAATCTATTTGGAGGAATTAATGGAATCATCTCATCAAACATAAGTTTTAATGTTAAAGCTAGTTATAAGAGTGATGAAGACCATGCATTGTTTGTGAGAAACAACTCTAAATCAAATGGTGTTTTTAATGCCTCAACATCATTATTAGGTTATGAATATGGAAACTCATTTAATGTTTTTTATGACGATATTAGTACCCTATCAATTTTTGGAGAAATTGAGATTGATGCTAGTAAAAGATTTTCTATTGGTGCTACTATTCAAATAAATTCATACTCAACAACCTTTCAACAAGAAGCCTGGAATTTACCTAAGATTGAGGGAGCAATTTATGGGAAATATAAAAACAATAACTGGTACGCCAATGCTAATATTTTCTTTGTTGGTAGTCGTATGGATGTTCAATATAATGGAACATTCCCATCTACAATAGCAAG
>Ga0209534_10005169_pt1 | contig 11673 bp, 10 predicted proteins | sample COG_07_FD_184751 | JGI IMG/M metagenome (GOLD analysis project Ga0209534, IMG submission 184751) | Pelagic Microbial community sample from North Sea - COGITO 998_met_07 (SPAdes) (version 2) | ecosystem: Environmental > Aquatic > Marine > Neritic zone/Coastal water | place: Helgoland, sampling... | reverse complement strand
CGAATTACAAGACATCGCTAGACACATCGAAGCCGGACGGGTATTCATCAACGCCGCTCGCGCGATGGGTCATTTTGCAGGGGAGCTGCCAGCAGGAGGCCACAAGCACAGCGGCCTTGGCTGGGAAAAGTCCGTATTTGGGTTGCGGGAGTACTACCAGTACCAGACAATCAACGGACCCTCTCGTTAGTTACGAATATCCTGTAAGAACAACTCTGTTGGAATCTCAGTACTCACACCGGCTTCTATCGCCTTCTCGTAAAGTAAGCCGGCAACAGCATGAAATTGGTTACCCTGTAGATTCCCTCTCTCAGAGTAAGTGACATCATCGGGTAGCCTATCAAATCGGCCAGCGTCCAGCACTTGAGACAGGTAGACAAGCCTGTCATTTCCAAATACTCCATGAGCCCGACTCTTGGAAGCCATCGCCTTCTCGGTGAACCCTGACCTCGCCTGCCAGGTCAGGTGCTCGTCGTCGAAAGATGTATCCGACCAACCGACAGGAGAATCGGTATTGCCGAAACGCAAGAATTTCGACACCCTCGCCTGCACCTCTGGAGGGATACCTCCACCACCACCGACATTCAGCAAGTGATGACCCGGTCCGACGTATTCTGGCTTAATCACTGGGACGGCTGAATCAGTTAGCCCCATAATAATATCCACGTCGCGAACGGCGTCTTCAGGTGTATCTACAGGGTCTACGCTTATGCCCAACTCCTCAGTCATTATCTCAGCAAAGGCGATACGATTTTCCTTCGTCGGACTGAAGACTTTGACTCGCTGGATGTTACGAACGTGAATCACCGAACGCAGATGGTCCTTCGCCATACCGCCGGATCCAAGCAGCCCGATGGTCGTCGAGTCTTCGCGACTCGCATACTTGACACCGATCGCACCATCTGCGGCGACCCGCATGTGCTGAATGACACCATCATTGATTAAGGCTAATGGCTCACCATTCTCCACCGAGAAGAGTAAAATAAACCCACAAAACGTGCCGGGCTCAACACAGTACTTCTCTTGAGTAACCGAAGATCCAATCCTTTTATGATAGATCATGTCCGACTTACAGCGGATGGCAAAGTATTTACCTGCACTACCCCCTTCCATCGTGCCCCATCGATAAAATCGATCCGGTGACGACGAAGGGATTTCCACATCGACTCTCGGACGACACACTGCGATCCCATTAAAAAAATCTTGGTAGGCGCTTTCGAGCACTTGGGTCACCTCAGCTTGGGTGACTAACCGAGCGACATCGGCATTGTTAATGACTTTCATCTGCTTACCTTTAACGAATCTGGATATCAAGCCCGATGTCAAACGTCGACGCTGACATCGTTATTTGTGAGGACGAAATGTAGTCAACACCGGACTCGGCGATCGCTTTCACTGTCTCCAGCTTCACACCCCCAGATGCCTCTAGTGCCGCCCGGCCCCGGTTAATCTCGACCGCTTCCCTGAGTCGATCAGCCGAGAAATTGTCCAACAACACGCAGTCGGCTCCTGCGATCAGCGCCTCCTCGAACTGATCAAGCGTATCGACCTCGATCTCGATCTTCACTAAGTGACCAGCGAACGCCTTTGCAGCCTCCAGAGCTTTTGTAATTCCCCCGGCCACAGCGATGTGGTTATCTTTGATCAGGATCGCATCGTCCAATCCAAATCGATGGTTCGAACCTCCACCACGGCGGACGGCATATTTCTGTGAGGCCCTCAATCCAGGGATTGTTTTTCGTGTGCAACACATCCGCGCGTCTGTATGGGCAATCTGAGCCAAAAATTGCGCAGTCAGTGTCGAGATCCCTGACAGGTGGCACATGAAATTTAATGCAGTCCGTTCCGCCGACAAAATTGATCTGGCCAGACCCGACACCGATGCAATAATGGTACCCGGCGAAACCTGATCGCCGTCGGAAATCTTTTGATCGAACAGCAGCTCCGAATCAATCGTCTCAAAAGCGAGTGACGCGTGTGGCAACCCAGACACCACACCAGCGTCACGAGCAACGAACAGGGCAGTCGCGATTTTCTCGGGATCTATTGTCGCCTGAGTTGAGAGGTCTCCCGCTCTTCCGAGATCCTCCAATAACGCGCGCTTCACTTCGTCTTGTATCAGAACCTTGGGTAAATCCAATGAATATTCTCCCGATGAAAGATTCGTTTAAGACCGGCTCAAGTGAACGAGTTTGCGATTCTCTGAAGACTCTATCACAGCGTGACAGACTTCGAGAGTTCCCAAGCACCAGCGTCCGGATTGAATTGGGTGAGTCCCTGATCGGACCGCATCATACAGCGCCTTGAAAACAGGTTCTCGAGGACTTGTGACCAGTGGGACCGGGACAACGTCTTTTTCAAAATTGCCGTAAACGTTGATAGCGCTCGGTCCGACCTTAAGGTCAGCATGCTCACACTGGATGATCAGTGGGCCGAAGTGCTCGTAGTTAGGGGCAATGTCCCGTAGTTGAGATGCCCCAAATGTTCTGCTTCGCTTCGCACTAATTTCATCATCACGAGTCAGATCCATTAACGACCTCCGAGACTGACCGTAGTCACACGGATTTTTTTCATACCCCGTTTCAGCGACCCAATTTAATAGTTCGTCAGAATCAAACCGAGCGAATCCTGAGTAAGTGCACTGTGCTACTACGCCGTTGGTGAATGTGATCATTGCCTGATAAGAGATTTCCGTGTCTCTATCTTTATCCCAGCGACCAGTTGACGCATACACTTGGGACACAGGCGCTCCTACAAGCAACCTTACGATATCAAATTGATGAGCCCCCTGTGAGAACAAGACACCACCACCGTCAGACGTCCTAAGCTCCTCGTCTCTACGCGGTCGATACATAAAATCTGTGTAGTTAAAAGTATTGATCGCTAGTACCCGACCAAACCGACCACCATCAATCATCTGTTTCGCGGCAAGCACTGGTCCATCGAATGAGTGCGACGGACCGACTATTAATATCACCCGATTCCTTTCACATGCATCGACCATGCGTTGGGCATCGCTCAACGATACTGCGATCGGCTTCTCAACGAGAACATGCTTGCCGGCCTCTGCCGCTGCAATGGCCATCTCAGCATGCAGCTGATGCGGAGTCGCAATGTGGATAGCTTCTAAAGACTTATCGGAGAGTAGTTGGTCGTAGGTCGAATATGCGTCTCCTTGAAAGACTGATCGAAACGCTCTTTGCGACTCATCGCGTGGCGCCGCCGCCGCAACAACATCAACAAACTCGCTCTTAAGGGCAGACGGCGCGGTCAGAGCAAATCCTCGGCCCAAGCCAACCACCCCGACCCGAATGGGATCAATAATCTTCAAAGTCAATCTCGATATCACCCTTGCCACGAGACACGCAGACCATGATCGCAGAATCATACTCGTTTGATTCGAGAACAAAATCTCTATGTTCGACCTCACCTGACACGAGCTTCATCTTACATGAGCCACAGGTTCCGCTCTCGCAAGAGCTTGGAACTCGTAAACCATTAGACCGCAACGTTTCCAATATCGTGCTCGCCTCGCGAACCTGAAAACTGGCACCGGTCGACTTAATTGACACCGTGAATGCAGAATTTACGTACTCTTTGCCGCTTTGTGGGTTGAAGTCCTCGAAATGGATCTGATCCTCTGGCCAGTGCCCACTCAAAGCTCGGATCTCTTCCATCAGAGGTTTGGGCCCGCAACAGTACACATGTGTCGAGGAAGGACTCATGAAGTCATCCCAAAAATCGTAGACCTTCTCAGGATCACCGTCATCAAAGTGTACAACCGCACGATCACCGAAAGAGCTCTTCAATTCCTCCGCATACGCGGCGTGCTCTCCCGAACGGGCGCAGTAAATTAAACGAAACGCTTTACGGGTGGCATCACAAAATTGCGCCATACTAATCAATGGCGTGATACCGATACCCCCGCCAATAAAAAGATACTCAGGTGCCTCGACCAAGGGAAAGCTATTCTCTGGAGATTGCACTATCAGCGAGTCTCCCTCACTCAAGTCCGTATGCATTGACTGAGACCCACCTCGAGACTCAGGCTCTAACTTGACCGCGATCTGGTAAAATCGTGGTTCATCCCCTTCATTGATCAGCGAGTACTGCCGGTTCGCGCCGCTCGGGGTCATCACCGCGATGTGCGAACCTGGCGAAAACGAAGGAAGCGCCAATCCGTCATGGGCCGCGAAGCGATACTCGAATATATCTTTTGCGACTTCTCTTTTTTCGCTGACTAGCAGATTAAGTTCGTTGCTCTTATTCATTGATTTCGATATCTAAGTAAATATAATTAGAAATCTAAACGTTCGCCCGTATTGTGTAAACATATCTTTAAAAATATGACTGTCGAGGGACTGAAATGCTGACTCCAGAAGAGAATGAACTTTTAACGAAGGTCACCAATGGCGCCCCTATGGAACAATTAATGCGTAGCCACTGGGTACCAATTTGTTTAAGTGAGGAGCTTCCTGAGAACGACGGTACACCTCTTTTGATTGAGGTATTCGGCTGCCGATATGTAGCATTCAGGGACACCAATGGTACCGTTGGTTTATTAGACGAGCTCTGCCCTCACCGACACGCGTCTCTCCTATACGGCCGCAATGAGAACTGTGGACTGACTTGTCTATATCATGGGTGGAAATTTGATGTGGAAGGAAACTGCACAGCAATGCCATCTGAACCTCAAGGAAGTGACCTGATCGCCAAAGTCAAGCATAACGCTTACCAGACCCGTGAATGGGGTGCATTCGTATGGGCATGGTTAGGGGACGAAGAAGCCATCAGGGAGTTTCAACCACCAGCCTTTGCACCCACCGAAGATACGAAAGTTTCCGTTACGAAAATTCGTATCCCAGCTAACTGGGCACAGATTATGGAAGGACAAATTGATTCTTCCCACTCCTCTAGCTTGCACTCGTCAGACATGATCCCCGCTCGAGTCGAAGGCGCTGGCGCAGACGAAAAGGCGTGGTACCGTCCATCGACTGATCGATCGCCAAGGATGCAGGTTGAGAGAACAGATTACGGATTTCATTACGTCGCCATTCGGCATCCAATCAAACAGGCAACTATTAATGAGTACTTTAGGATCACCGAATACATCGCTCCCTTTACTTGCTTAATACCGCCAAATTCAAGTTATAACGTTACGACGGTCGTTGTGCCCATTGACAATGAAAACTCGATACTCAACTTCATTGCCTGGGGAGGCGAGACTTGTCCCGATACAACAGAGTGGAGACGCTTTAACCACTCAGTCCCTGGCGAAGATCTCGACGAGAATTGGGTCTCGAAAAGACAGGCTCATAACAAATTTTTACAAGACCGCCAATGGATGAAACAAGGAAACTTCACTGGTGTACCAGGGATACCAAATCAAGACATCATTATGTGGGTCTCGATGGGAGCCATTGTTGACAGAACGACTGATCGACTAGCCGCATCCGATATGGCGGTGGTTGAGTTCCGGAGGCTGATGGTCGATGCTGTGAAAAAAGTGGAAGCTGGAGGTCAAGCAATTGGATCGAATTCCAATTTAAAGCACACTCAGATCAGGTCATACGAAGGCGTTCACTCAAAGGAAACAGACTGGAAAACTCTATGTAGGAATTAAAAAGCCCAGACAGAATCTGGGCTTTTTAAAAGATCTGCCGTGCGAGCTACATTAGGCCAGCTTCTTTGTACGCTTTGATTGCGCCCGGATGGAACGGAATCGCATTTTGCTTGACCATCATCTCTGGATTGAGTGACCGCATAGCTTTGTGAACGCCCTGAATCTCACCAACATTGCTTATCAAAGCCTTAGTCACCTGATAAACCTCATCGTCCGACGTATCAGAATTGACAACTAACATTGCTGTCAACGCTAACGTCGGATGATCATCAGACAGAATATCGTAGGCCTTTCCAGGTATCACCATCTGCCCAGTTCCCATCGCACTGCTCACGCTGTCTCTCACCGCTTGCGACACTGGCATCATGACCATTGGCATTGAGTTCAAGACCTCACGAATCGACGAGTGTCCAACGAAAATATTATTCATCACCATATCGGCTTGCCGATTCTTCATCAGCTCAACAGACCCCTTTGACCCGGAGTATTGAATGCTACCGCCCCATGATTCGATATCTTCTAGTGAGATACCATAGGCGGCCAACACTTCCACTGCCTGATTGTGCGCGATATTGCCCCGCTTATTGAGAACCAGACGCACTGGCGCTTTTTTGGCTTTAAGATCTTCATACGAAGAAATACCATACTTATCGGCAAAGTCTTTCGTTACCATCGGCTGGAATGCCGCAAAGTTATACATCACCGCCATCGCACGCAAATTAGTGACCGGCGCCTTGTAGGGATCCGCGCCTTTCGCCGCGATCTTCGCTTCTGCATCATGCATTAGACCAAAATCCACCTTTTTAGACGCAACTTGCACGGCGTTAGCAAAACCACCGCCAGAGGTCTGATAGGTGACTGTCACATTTGGATAACTGGCTCGCATTGCCTTGTCAACACCAGCCCCCAAAAGCGACCATAATCCGCCAGGACTGGCCCCTGCCATAATATAGTTATCTTTGGCGACCACATTGACAGACGCTAGACCGATGCAGGTCCCGACGACTGTGGCTTTTATTACTTTTCTTATACCAAGCATAAACACTCCTTTTTATCGTGCAGATCACCTACACCTTCTCTACATTAGCTCTGCCTATTACCCAGAACCAAAACAAAATTCCAATACCAGCGATAAATCCTAGACTTTGATATGCAACAAACGGCGTCAACAGGGGCACGACGATAGCGAAAGTCAACAATCGCTGCGATGCTCCTAGCGAACTGTTGAAGCACCCTGCTGATGCGACAGAGATTAACAGAAATGCAAGCACGGCCCTTAGCGTAGCCCACGTTACTTCAATCAATGACCCCTCCCCCAGCAGCGCAGGATCTAGGACGAAAAAGAAGGGTAGGACAAAAGCTCCCACGGCAAACTGGACACCTTTAAACGATATCTTCATCGGATTATCGTCTGCGATCGAGGCAGCGGCGAAAGCGGCAACAGCGACGGGGGGAGTAATCGCAGAGAGGACTGCGTAATAGAGTAAGAACAGATGCGCTGCCATCTCTGGGATACCCAACTTAATCAGCAATGGACCAATTAAGACCGCGGCCAAAATATACGAACTCACGGTGGGCATACCCATACCCAAGATGATCGTCATAATCGCGGCAATAATGAGTGTTAGCCAAACGGCGTCACCTGTCATTAAAAATACGAGCGCTGAGAGCTTAGCCGCAAGACCTGTCATGGTGATACCGCCGATCACGAATCCGGCTGCTGTGCAGGCACCGACCACAGGGGCTAAACGTTTAGCAGTCTCAGCGAGGCTTTCTGCAATGCGTTTCGGCGATAACCTGGTGCCCCTTCTGAGGAATGAAATAGCGATGACAGCCAGCGCACCGAACAATGCAACGAAGGTTGGACTGAAACCCTCGAATAACGCCCAAACGATCGCGGCCAGAGGAACTAAAAATAAGCCGCCGTTTTTCATGGTTTCCGACAGCGGTGGCACTGCACTTTTATCTAGCCCCTTAAGGCCCAAGCGGACGGAGGTATAGTGGACCTGTGAGTAAACAGAAAAGTAGTACAAAAGAGCGGGGATTGTTGAGGCAACAACAATATCGAGATATGGAATACCCGTATACTCGGCCATGATGAAAGCAGCAGAGCCCATCACAGGCGGTAATATACTTCCCCCTGTAGAGGCCGCTACCTCGACGGCGCCCGCAACGGTCGAGGGATAGCCGATTTTTTTCATCATCGGGATCGTGATTGAGCCAGTGGTCACGACATCCGAGGTTGGGCTACCGGAAATTGTTCCATAAAGACCGGAAGAGACCACTGCAATTTTTGCTGGCCCCCCGACCCGCGCTCCAGCAACTGAGGCGGCTAGATTGTTAAAGAATTCACCACCACCGGCGTTTGCTAGGAACGTCCCGAATAATACGAACAGCAGTACATAAGTCGCCGCAACCCGCAAAGGAGTCCCAAACAAACCATCAGTCGTGAAAATCATAATGTCCAAGAAGTGTTCGTAACTGATGTAACCGTGACCAAATGGTGTTGGTAGTACATGCCCATATAAATTGTAGGCCATGAAACAGATAACGATGCCCGTCAGCAAAAGTCCAACCGTTCTCCGGCACACCTCTAAACACAAGACAATCAACAGCGAAGCAAACAAAACATCGGTGGTCGCCAATGGATCCAGTAGCGTAATACGCGTCGCTATCGAGTCAGAGTTAATCGCGAAATACAGACCACAGGCTATGCTGGCAACTACAAAACACCAGTCATAGAAAGGGATCACAGCTCCATCATCGGAGGGTCGTTCGGACGTTGCGGCAATCGTCGAAAATACGAGCACCAACATGAATGACAAAAAAAGAGTTACAAGGACCAACGCATCGAGTCTAGAAAACACTGCTGCGTAGGTAGACCAAAGGATGAACATAGCCCCATAGGCGGTGAGTAAATGACCGACTAAACCCTCAGGTCTTCGCGTATATCCAGAACTAAAAAAACTACCTAACGTCATCCACTAAACCTTAAAAGACTCAAACGTATTCTCAAAAAATAGATCTTCGGGCGACATCAATCTGTCAGCCACTCCTTGCTCATAACAGTACCGGGCAAACGTTTCGAGCGTTGTCCGATTTTTCTCGATCCCATATGCCCACATGTCATGACCATCATATAAGGCTTGGGAATCTTTCATCGCTGAGAAGATCCAAGGCATCGGGATGGAAGAGGCCGTCGCATCGCAGAGCCGTCTCACGCAACGTGCTCTTGCCTGATCCAAGCCTTTGTAGATCGTCTGTGCTACCCAAGGGCTCTCTTCGAGAATATCGTTACGAATCACAATCGTGTGCATGATCGGAAAGCACTGCGTCTTCTCAAAATACTCACGCTCGATCTGTCTCGGGTCCTCAAACATCCTAACAACACGAGGGTCATTGTCTTTGAATGCCTGTATTGGATGGGCAGTGATGACCGCGTCAACAGAGCCGGCAAGAAGCAGATCATTCAAATTGTGTTGCGTGTCTGGTTGCAGGTTCACCCAATCAGGAAGATTGAATTTAACCTTTTCTGCCCGACCCGGCTCATGCACCCCTGACTGCACCCAGGTTATTGAGCCTAAGTCGACATCGAACTGATCTGCGAGTGCGCCTCGCACATAAACACCCGCGGTCTGACCCCATTCAGGGATACCGACCCGGCGACCCTCTAGATCCCGCGGAATCTTGATCTCTGAGTCGCTCCGAACATAGATAGCCGAGTGGCGAAATACTCGGGATGGAAACACCGGGATAGCGATACCTCTGGCCTGCCCCTTCGATCTTAGACTGACGTATTTCGCGAATGAGTGCTCAGAAACTTCGAACTCTCCAAACTTGATGAACCTAAAAAAAATCTCTTCGACCGGGAGCTTGAGCTGAGTCAGCTCAACGCCTTCGGTAACAACCTCTGGCTCAAAAATATCTCGAACGTGATCGTAGTCGTGGCAGGCGAATGTCAGCTTCAGCATGGATGCCCCGTAAGTTAAATGCATTCTTATTATCAAAGTTGTCCACTTGCAGAACGCTACTACTTAGGTATCTAATCGTCAACGTGGCTGTCAAATTGTAGGTAGATCAAAATAATGTGGGACAAAGACCGTTGGACGCACTAACATCATTATCGCTTAATGTTCTCGTCGTCATCACAGTGATCGTATTTCTTGGCGGACTGATTAAAGGATTCCTCGGGTTTGGGATGCCTCTCTTCGCTACTCCATTGCTCGCCATTTTTATGCCCCTTCTCAGTGTTATACCAATGATGGCGGTACCGGTTCTTGCGTCCAACATTTACCAAGCAAAATTTTCAAAACAGAGTTTTGAATACATCAAGCGATTCTGGCCACTAGGGCTTGGGCAAATAATAGGCGTCAGCCTTGGTGTACAGGTATTAGTCAGCGCAGATTCGAACGTTCTTAAAATCTGTCTCGGTCTCATTGTTCTGCTTAACATCGCATTACGGGCTACTAAATGGAGGCTGAAAATCCCCAGAAATAGGGAAGCGATGAGTGGTCCGGTGGGCGGCTTAGCTGCTGGGATGGTCGGAGGCACAACATCATTCGTTGGACCTCTGCTGGTGCTCTATTTGTCGTCACTTGAGAATTTGAAAAAAGATGACTTTGTCAAAGCTATCGCTTTGCTTTACCTGGCTGGCTTTCTACCCATGTACGGAGGTTTAGCTGTACTCGGCTCATTTAGTTGGACTCAATTGATGGGTTCATTTGCCATCTGTGTTCCCATGCTAATCGGCATCTGGCTTGGTGAATGGATGCGATTCAGGGTCTCTGAATTGTTATTTGAAAGAGCAGTAATGGTTACACTAGGCTTCATCGCGATATTTCTCATCTATCGTTCATCAATTAACCTAATGGGATGACGATTCTCGATATGTCAGATAGCACTCCATCAAATTCAGTCGATCAGACTACCTTTCTAACAGAGCACTCGATTGCATTTCTCACCCGTGAAATCACGAAGAACTACACAAGAAACTTGCAAAATGCAATCGCTCCATATGGCATCTTGATCGGGCAATATCATTTTTTGCGAGTACTTTGGGAAAAGGATGAAATCACTCAAAGGGAGCTTGCAACAACAGTTGGAATGAAAGAATCAACGACCTTCACCGCGCTAGCAGGAATGGAAAAACAAGGTCTACTAACTCGGAAAAGAGATTCAAGCGATCGACGTAAGATGACGGTTAAGTTAACTGAAAAAGGTCGAGCGCTTAAATCAACCCTCATTCCTATCGCTAAATATGTAAATGATCAACCATTAACAGAATTTGACTCAGATGACATTGTTCAGCTGAAAAGGATGCTTGAGCGGCTACGGAATAATCTAACTGGCGAGAACGAATGATGACAAAACCGTCCCCCATCGTGGTCATCACTGGAGCAACAAACGGTATTGGTCTAGCAACAAAAAAACTTATGCAGACTAAAGGGGTGATCACTATTGTTTGTGACAGAGAACCGAGCGATGACCCAAACTATTTATTTCTGGATCTGATGAACCCAGCGTCGATCACCGAATGCGTCCGTTCCATCCCTGAAGGTATAGATGCGCTGATCAATTGTGCCGGTGTGGCACCAATCAACCACCCAAATAGAGTGGTGCTTGAAGTCAATTGGCTTGGAACCAAATCATTGACGGAGCAAGTGTTACCAAAAATCAAGCCTTCGGGCTCGGTCACCACCGTGGCCTCGCGCGCAGGAGCCAACTGGGAAGCAAATGTTATCCAACTAAAAAGATTCTTAACCGCATCGAATAACGACGTGACAAGAATTTTTGATCTCGATAGCCTCACGCCTGCCCGAGCTTATGAACTATCGAAAGAATTACTGATCTATTGGTCAATGACGCAATCTGCGACCCAACAATCGATCCGATTTAATACAGTGAGTCCGTCTTCAGTGGAAACCAGGCTTACACCATGTTTTAGAGAAGCGTTTAAAAATCGCAAGATCAATAACAACGATCTCAGAAAGCGTTCTACCACGCCAGATGAAATTGCTGAAGTCATTTGGTTCCTCGCGAACCCCTTGACA
>Ga0209534_10005154_pt1 | contig 11701 bp, 12 predicted proteins | sample COG_07_FD_184751 | JGI IMG/M metagenome (GOLD analysis project Ga0209534, IMG submission 184751) | Pelagic Microbial community sample from North Sea - COGITO 998_met_07 (SPAdes) (version 2) | ecosystem: Environmental > Aquatic > Marine > Neritic zone/Coastal water | place: Helgoland, sampling... | reverse complement strand
ATGAAAGTGGAGGTATAATTGATGATTTAATAGTTTACAAGAAAAACAAAGACAATTATATGATTGTAGTTAATGCCGCAAATATTGATAAAGATTGGGATTGGCTAAAAAAACAGAATTTAAAATTTAATAATAAACTTGAAAATATCTCTGAAAAGACATCTCTCTTTGCCCTTCAGGGTCCAAAAGCTATTAAAGTATTACAGAAACTTACCTCTTTTAATTTAAATGAATTAACAAACTATTCTTTTGTTAACCTGGATATTGAAGGAGTTAAAAATGTGATTGTATCAACCACAGGATATACAGGTTCTGGAGGATTTGAATTATACGTAAATAACGAAAATGCTTTAAAGCTATATAATTTGATTTTAGAAGCTGGAGCTTTCTTAGATATTAAACCAATAGGATTAGCGGCCAGAGATACTTTAAGGTTAGAAATGGGGTATTGTCTTTATGGAAATGATATTGATGAAACTATTAATCCTATTCAAGCTGGACTGAAGTGGGCAACGAAGATCAATAAAGATTTTATTGGAAAACAAAATATTTTAAAATCTTTAGAAAATGGGGTTGAAAAAAAATTGATAGGGTTCAAATTAACTGACAGAGGAATTCCAAGAAAAGATTATAAAATCTTTGATTCAAATAACAATGAAATTGGAGTTGTTACTTCTGGAACTATGTCGCCTATGTTAAAAAAAGGCATTGGAATGGGCTACGTTAAATCTTCATACAATAAAATTGGTACTGAAATATTTATAGAAATAAGAAATAAAAAAATAAAATCTGAAATAGTAAAACGTCCTTTTATTTGATTTAATGAATAGAGTTCTTTTATTTGGAGGAAGCAGTTCAATAGGGTTAGCTATTTTTAAGGAATTAAAATCCTTTTATGATTTATACGCTACATATTATAAGAATTCTAAGTTTAGATCAAATAAAAGATATATTTATTATGATTTAGATCAAGATCCTACTAAAATTTTAAAAAATCTTAAACCTAAAATTATCATCACTGCACTTAAAGGAAACTTTAATTCACAAGTTAAGTTTTTTGAAAAGTTAATTGTTCATTGTGAAAAACATGAAACTAAGCTCATGTTTATTTCATCATCAAACGTTTTTGATTCGTTTATTAATTATCCATCTTCCGAGAATGATAAAACCTTCTCAAGAAGTATTTTTGGAAGGTTTAATATTCATATTGAAAATAAATTATTGAGAATGAAAAATAAAAACTGGTCAATAAATAGATCAGCCATGATTTTTAGTAAAAAATCAAAAAGATTAAATGAAATAAAAAAGGATTTGAAAAACTCTAATTCTATTGAAATTTTTCCAAACCTTATTATAAATATTAATTCTGAAGAACATCTTTCAAAACAACTTCATTATATTATAAGTAGAAATCTTTCCGGTATATTTCATCACGGATCTAAAGATTTAATAAACCATGAAGAATTAATCAAAATAATTATTAAAAAATTAAATCCTGAAAGTTGTAGTTTCAAATATGTGTACACAACAAATGAAAATAGATATTTATCTCTGATATCCAAATCAAATAAATTTCCAAATCACTTAAATTTTACTTACAATTCAATATTAAAAGACATCAAATAAAATCATTTTATTAACTTTATTTTTTTATAAATATGGGTAGAGCATTTGAATTTAGAAAGGCTAGAAAAATGAAAAGATGGTCTGCAATGGCCAAAACTTTTACAAGAATCGGTAAAGACATTGTAATGGCTGTAAAAGAGGGAGGTTCTTCTCCTGAATCAAATTCAAAATTAAGAGCTGTAATTCAAAACGCAAAAGCAGCAAACATGCCAAAGGAAAATATTGAAAGAGCAATCAAAAAAGCTTCTGATAAATCAGCTGGAAATTTTAAAGAAATTCTTTTTGAGGGTTATGGTCCCTATGGAATTGCAATAATTGTAGAAACTGCTAGTGACAATAATAATAGAACAGTAGCTAATGTTAGAAGTTATTTTAATAAATATGGTGGTAATTTAGGCACAGCTGGTTCAGTTGAATTCATGTTTGATAGAGTTTGCAACTTCAAAATAAAATCTGAAATTGATATAGAAGAGCTAGAACTAAATCTAATTGATTTTGGAGTAGATGAAGTAATCGAAGATGAAGATTATATTTTATTGTACTCACCATTTGAAAATTATGGACAAATTCAAAAAGAGCTTGAAAGTCAAGGTATAGAAATTATATCTTCTGAATTTGAAAGAATTCCAAAGCAAATGAAAGAACTAAATGATGTGAAGAAAGAAGAAGTAAATATATTAATTGAAAAAATTGAGGAAGATGATGATGTTCAGAACGTTTTTCATAATATGAATTAATCAAGAATACTTAGGAACTTTTCCTTTAATACCATTAAAAAAAGCCTTTAAATTAATAATGTCCTGTTCAATATTATTAGTTAAATGATACGGATTAGAAATTAAAATTTGCTTGTTTTCAAAATCTAATGCGGCACTTACAACAGGAATATTTGTTTTTTTAGCAATGTAATAAAATCCTGTTTTCCATTTTTCAACTTTTTTTCTTGTTCCCTCGGGCGAAATACCAAGAATAAAGGTTTCTTTTTTATTAAATATTTCAGCAATTGAGTCAACACTATTTGAATGACTGCCTCTATCAACTGGAATGCCACCTAACCATTTTAAAAAGTAATTTAATGGAAATTTAAATAGTTCTTTTTTACCAATAAAACTTATGTTTTTTTGCACAAATAAACTTCTTGCAAAAATTGCTAAAAAAAAGTCAATCCAGTGAGTGTGTGGTGCAGCAATTACTATACATTTTCTAGGAAAATTAGTATCTCCTATAATTTTCCATTTTAGTATTTTAAAAAAAATATATCTTCTAATTTTTATCATTATATAATCTGGCTTTTTTAAGATCATCCATCGTGTCAATTCCTACTGAACCAAAATTAGCTTGAATCATTTTAATATTTTTTCCTTTTTCCAAATACCTTAATTGTTCTAAATTTTCAATAGCTTCTAATCTGCTAGTAGCTGAATTGTAAAACTCAACCAACGCATTTTTTCTAAACGCATAAACACCTATATGCTTATAATATTTAATTTTTTTGGAAGATTTATTGTAAGGAATTGAATGTCTTGAAAAGTAAATGGCAAAATTGTTTGAGTCGACAACCACTTTTACAGTATTTGGATCATTAATTTCAGATTCATCTTTAATTTCTTCCATTAATGATGCTAAATCAATTTCTTTTTTATAATCATTGCAAAAAACATTAATTAGTTTTTTTAAACTTTTTGTATCAATAAAGGGCTCATCACCTTGAACGTTAATAATGATGTCAACATCCATTTCTTGAGCAAACTCAGCAATTCTATCGGAACCTGAAATGTGTTTTTTTTTACTTATTAAAACATCTTGATGAAATTGTTTTAAATGATCATGAATAACTTGTGAATCTGTAATAACATAGACGCTATCAAATAAATTTGTATTTATAGTATTTTCTAAAGTTGTTGCTATAACTGATTTTCCGTTAAGATCCATCATGAGCTTTCCTGGTAATCTTTCAGAATTATATCTTGCGGGAATCATTGCAACAATTTTCAAAGCAGTTATTTTGATTCAAAAATACATTTAAATTTTAAAAGCCTATCAAATATAATTTGTTTTCTGCTCTAGTAACTGCAGTGTAAAGCCATCTCAAATAATCAATATCAATTCCATCTTTTAAATAAGGTTTTTCAATAAAAACAGTAGGCCACTGCCCTCCTTGAGATTTATGACAAGTAAGTGAGTAGGAAAATTTTACATTTAAAGCATTAAAAAAAGGATTTTTCTTTGTTTTTATAAATCTCTTGTAATTAGATTTTAAATTAGTATAATCTTTTTGAACCTCATTATACAATTTGTTTGATTGCTCATAATTAAGTGTAGGAGCTTCTGAGTTTAATGTGTCTAATAATATAACTGTATCTATCACAGGTTCATTCACATAGTCAACCATTTTAATTTTTACTTCGGCAAACTTGAATCCATATAACTCTTTTATTGAATAAATTTCTAAGACTTCAATTATGTCTCCGTTGGCTAAAAAAGAAATATTTTGTTCTTCTGAAGACCAAAAATAATTATTCTTAGTAATTATTAGTAAATCACCCGTAGAAACTAAATCTTCATTAAACAGTATAGTTTTTCTGATTTGTTGATTGTATAAATTAGCTCGTTTATTTGATCTTACTATTATAATAGTGTTGTTGAGCCCATTTATATTGTAAGATGATTCTATTCGTTCTTGAATTTCATATCCGTCATTAAGAATTTCAACATCATCAAAAAGTTTAAATTCAAAATTTAAAATATTACTAAAAATATTGTTTCTAATTTCCGTAGCATTAAATAATATTCCTGAGTTATAAGACTGTCTAACTACCTGACTCAGGGTAAATTCTAAGCATTTTAATTTATACGAATTAAAAATGAAATCAGAATTTAAAGCTACACTTATATCCTGTTTTACTGGCGGAAGCTGTGCTGTATCTCCTAAAAAAATTATTTTTGAATTATTTTTAAAATCTACATACTTAAAAATATCTGATAATAATGATTTTCTCTTAAATAAATCAGATGAATTTGTAGAATCTGAAATCATAGAAGCTTCATCTACAATAAATAATGAGTTTTTTATTTTGTTAGTTTTTAATTTAGTTTGAAACTTTCCAAACTTATTAACAGAGGAGAAATAAATTTTTTTATGAATTGTGTAAGATTTTTTATTTGTATAATTTGATAGAACCTTAGCAGCTCTTCCTGTTGGAGCAAGCAAACATACATTATAGTTTAGATTTTTAACGTTATCTACCAATGTTTTCATAAGTGTAGTTTTTCCAGTACCAGCATATCCTTTTAAAATAAATAAACTAGTATCCTTATTAGAAATCAAAAAATCAGTAATAGAAATAATTGCTTTTTTTTGATCATCTGTTGGATTAAATGAAAATTTGTTAATCAGAAGTGTTGAAAAATCATTAAAATTCATTGTAGATTAGAAAATGTAATGTATTTTGGTGCTTTAAAAAAAATTGTAGCTTTGTTAAATATAATTAAATAATCAATGGGATTCGTATCAAAAACATCAGATTTTATATCAAATTACAAGAGACCAATTGAAGCATTTCTTTGGGTTTTAATTTTACTATTTGCATACCTTGTTTACAATTCAATAAATGCACCAATTAAATTTAATGAGGTCAAGACAGAAAGGTATTTAAAAGTAATTGACAAGTTAAAAGATATTAGAAATGCTCAAATAGCTTACAAAACTGTAAATGGTGTATACGCTGATAATTTTGATGGTTTAATAAAGTTCATAGACTCTGCACAATATACACTTATTCAAAAAAGAGATTCTAGTTATATGAAATATGATAGGGTTTATAGAATTGATATGTTACAGGAGGTTGTTGTGATAGATACTTTAGGGTTTGCATCTGTTAAGGACTCTTTATTTGGAGACTCTGAAAGGTATAAAACATTAGCACAAGTTCCAATTGATGGTATAGATAAAACATTTTCTATTAAAGCTGATGTAATTGATAAAAATGGTTATAATGTTCCTGTATTTGAGGTAAGAATTTCTAAAGATGCCATTTTATACGACCAAAATAAAGATCTTCTTAAGCAGGAGAAAGCCTTAATGTCTGTTGATGGTGTAAATGGTCCTGATTTAGTTTTAGGTTCAATGACAGAGGTTAGCACCAATGGAAATTGGCCAACAACCTATGATGCAATCGCAAGAAAATAAAATACTTAATAAAAGCTTAACCCTAATAATTTCAGTTAGTTTACAGGAACTGACTATCTACCTAAAGAGTTCATCTAATAATGAACTAGTTCACTCATTTAATTCTAAATTTTCAGGAAATATTAGTACAGATGTTTTGTTGAATAATGTAAAAAAGAGTTTACTTGAGTTTGATTTAAAAAATGTTTTAGATGTAAAACTTATTATTAACAACAAATTATATGTTTTGGTTCCTAATGAGATTTTTAATAAAAACTTATCTCTGGAATATTTAAAATTTAACACTGAAATTCTTAATAATGACACATCTGAAATTGATGATTTATCAGAAATAAATGCAAAAAATATTTATGTTCCTTATATGAATATTAACAATTACTTAATTGATACATTCGGAACTTTTGAATTTTATCATTATTCTACTTTATTTATTAAGAACGTTTATAAAAAAATTGATTGCGAAAATTGTGTATCGTTTTACGCAAGTGTACGTCACAACGTTCTTAATTTGGTCGTTTTTAAAGGTTATAAACTTATTTATTCAAACACCTTTGATTATCAAAATAAAGAAGACCTTCTATATTATATATTATTTGTTAAAAAACAAGTAAAAGACGTAAACTCTAAAACTAAAATTACTTTTTACAAAGAAGACAATTTAAAATCTAATGAATTTGAATATTTGAAGAAATTCATTAAGGATGTTGTTATAATTGATGAAATTATTAACTAAACATAATTAAAAATTATGAGGATAATTTCAGGAAATAACAGAGGAAGAAAAATTATAGCTCCAAAAAATCTTCCTGTAAGACCAACAACAGACAAATCAAAAGAAGCATTATTTAATATAGTTCAAAACAATTATGAAATTCAAAATCTAAAGATTCTTGATTTATTTAGTGGAACTGGAAATATTAGTTATGAATTTGCATCTAGAGGAGCGCTCGAAATATACAGTATTGATAAAAACATAAAATGTATAAACTTTATAAAACAAACATCTATTAATTTAGATATGAATATAAAAGTTATTAAGTCAGATGCATTTAAGTTCATAAAAAATACAAAACATAAGTTTGATATAATTTTTTTAGACCCTCCCTATGATTATATTTTAAATGAATATTTTAAAATTATTAATGAAATTTTTAATAAAAAATTATTAAACAATGAAGGTCTATTAATTATTGAACATTCAGAAAAAATTAACATTAGTGAACACACTAATTTTAAAAATTCAAGAAATTATGGAGGATGTTCGTTTAGTTTTTACAAATATTAAGTTTCTTAAATCCAGTGATTTATAAATTATAATATAAATCAAAAGTTTAAATATTTAAAAAAACACTTATTGGCTTATGATCTGATAAATTTATGTCATGAGTTTTAAAATAATCAACATAAATTGATGAAGAAACAAACAAATAATCAATTCTAATTGGGATTAACCCAAATCCATATGTCGAACCAAAACCTCCACCCTTTTCAACAAATGAATCCTTAAAATTTTTATTTATTTTTTTGTAAACGTAAGTATAAGGCGTATTATTTAAATCGACTGAAATCAAATTTTGGTAAGGACTAGTTTTTGCGTGCTTTATAAATAAATCAATTTCATTGTTTTGAATTTTATATGCATTCCTGGTCTTGTTTAAAATCTCTTTTAAAGATTTCTTGTCTGCTTTTAATTTAAGTATATCTAAATTGTAAGATTTTAAATGCAAATTATAAACCCTCAAAGTATCCTCTTTTTCAATAAAATCTACATAAATAGCCAATAAACGCCCATTTTCATCTTCTAGGGTTCCTTTATTTAAAAGCTCTTTCTTTGAAAAAATAGCTAATCCAACATTTTCACCATTTAAACCAAAATATTTTTCAGGATAATGATTAAATAATTCTTCGTAATCATTATGGTATTCCTGAAGTGTGAGAATATCTGGTTGGTTAATTTTAATATAATCTGACATCTTCTCTGGAATTGAATCTGTTTTTAACCATTGATAATGATTGAATAATCTTACATTATAGCTCATTAAATGAAATGAATCCTTAGATTCTTCTTTATTTTCTGAATTTATAATAAAAACAGGTTTATTTGCAAATAAAACAATAAAAAACAGCGAATAAATTAACCTCAAATCAAACCTTATTAACCAGTAAATAAAAAATAAAAAATTAATAATGAATATAATTGGAAAAAAAACACTAATTATTGCATAATCAGAAACAAAATCTGAATAAAAGTTGTTGAAGAAATAACACACTCCAACTAAAAAACCAATAATAATATTTATAAAAAATACAAACTTAGAAAAGAAAGATTTATTCTGATTAAATTTCACTTCTTTCCTGCTTTAAATAGAGTGTCTTTTTCATTTTTTGTTAAGCTATCGTATCCAGATTTGCTAATTTTATCCAAAATTGAATCAATTTCCTTTTGATTACTAGATTTCTGATATTTTTTTCGAAATGATTTTTTATATGATTTATTATTTTTTCTTTTTAAAAAAAGAAAATTATAGAATTTAATTATCCAATCTGCAAAATCTTCTCCTTTAGCAATTTTATTATTATAGAAGTACCCAATGAATGCTCCCCCAAGATGAGCTAAATGACCACCAGAATTTCCAGATGGAATTTGTATTACATCTAATATTATTAAAAATATAGCTATGTATATTATCCTGACGTCAATAAAAAAGAGCCTAATTTTTAAATCAGGGTTATAGGATGATAAAAATATAAATACTGCCATTACTCCCGCCGAGGCGCCTATCATTGAAGACTTAGTATTGTTAAAAACGGGGAATAGATTGTAACTAACTAAATATGTCAATCCTCCAAAGAAAATGCCTAGAACAAATATTTTTATAAATCTATCTTTTCCAAATAAATCAAGGACTATACTTCCACTCAAATATAGTATAATCATATTTCCAGCTAAATGCCAGAGATCAGCATGAAAAAAAGCATAGGTTATTAATGACCACGGCTTATATATCAAATCAGAGAAATCAGGTGATATATCAAATAATTGGATTAAAGAAAATTGTTTTAACTCAAAAAGAAAGAAAATTGTGTTTATAAAAAAAGGGACTATGAAACAAATAATCATTAAAACAATGATTTTTTCAAGAATATTCAATTTATTATAATTGTAATTTAAGTCGTTAATTAATCCCATCTTCTATCATTAAACTGATTTTTTCTCCAATACAAAACCATAATTAAACCAATAATAGCCCCGCCAACGTGAGCAAAATGAGCTATCGGACCCACAGAAAATGATGAAATACCAAAAAATAAATCAATCAATATAAGTAATGGAACAAAAAATTTAGCTTTAATTGGAAAAGGTAAAAATAAGAGCATAAGCTTTGAATTAGGGAATGAAAATGCAAAAGCAACCAAAACCCCATAGATAGCACCAGAAGCACCAACCATTACACTATTAAAGGCAGTTATAGCATTACTATAATCTCTTTCACTCATGTAGTTTAAAATAAGCTGAGGGTCACTTAGAGATAAATTATTTAACTCAATTACTTGATAGAGATTTTGTATCTGTGAGTAATAAACCAACATTTGTAGCAATGCAGCTCCTAATCCACAAGATATATAAAAAAATAAAAACTTTTGTCTTCCCCACATTTGCTCCAGAGGAGAGCCAAACATCCATAAACCGAACATGTTAAATAAAATATGCGATGGACTGCCATGCATAAACATGTGTGTTATGAATTGTGAAATTAAGAATTTGTCGTTTTCATAATAATGTAATGCTAAAATATCATAACCTAAATTTCCAATAAATTGGGAACCAAAATAGAATATTACATTGATTATAATAAGCTGCTTTATAGTTTCAGGAATAGATCTCATTTAAAAAAAGTATTAATTTCTTGAGTAGATACTACTTTATAAATAAGCTTGCCAAAGGGACAAACATTAGGATCTTTACATGCAAATAGATCATTTACCAAAGACTCCTGTAATTTATTGTTAATTTCTTCATTTGAGTTAATAGACGTATGTTTTGACAAAAGCTTAGCCAACATGTCGTTTAAAGTATGACTTAAATTTTTATTATCGAAGTTACTGAAACTCAAAAAATCTTTAAATAATTTATCTGTGTTAGCTTTGTTCAACAGTGGATGAACACCAGAAATTTCTATAAAATTGCCTTTAAACGCTTTAAATTCAAAACCTAAATGCATCAAAGAGTTTTTAATTGTTTTTAATTGCCTTAACTCTTCTTTATCAAACTCTAATTTTAATGGGAACAACAATGTTTGAGTTGGATTAGTTTTGTTTGACAACTCTTTTAGAAAACTTTCATACAAAATACGCTGATGTGCTCTTTTCTGGTTAATTATAATTATTCCTGATCCTGTTTTAGTGATTAAATATTTTGTATTTAATTGAAAAACAGGAAGAGAATTAATTTCAGCAAAATTAAACTCTTTATTTTCTTGAAAAACAAAATTTGAATTATCTAAACTTTCGTAAATAAGATCCTCAGACTTGACATTAACGGTATCTTTTAGATTATCAAAGGGATTAAAAGCTTTATCATATTCAACTTTTGGAATTTTAGCTGATTTTTCTCTGTAATCATATGGTGTGTTTAAATTTACATTACTATCAAAGTCAATTGTTGGCGCAATATTAAACTGTCCTAAACTATGTTTTATTGATGAAATCAAAATAGCATAAATTGACTGATCATTATCAAATTTGATTTCAGTTTTATTAGGATGAATATTTACATCAATAGATTCTGGGGGGACTTCAATTTTTAGAAAATAAGAGGGATGCAACTCATCCTGAATCAGACCTTTGTAAGCAGTTTTTACAGCGTGGTGTAATCTATTATTTTTAATAAATCTTCCATTAACAAAGAAAAATTGAGATGATCGTATTTTTCTTGAATAATCAGGCTTAAACACAAATCCATTAATGTTAGCTATTTCGGTACTTTCATTAATTGGAATTAATTTTTGATTGGTAGTATTTCCAAAAACTCTTATAATTCTTTCCTTAAATATTGATTTATTAAGATTAAAAAGTTCATTTCCATTGTTAGAAAAAATAAAATTAATATCATTATTTATTAATGCAACTCTGTGAAACTCATCAATAATATGTTTTAACTCAACATTATCAGATTTTAAAAAATTTCTTCTTGCAGGAACATTAAAAAATAAATTCTTAACAGAAATTGAGGTTCCAATGTTTGACAGAGTTTCTTTAAAAGACTTCTCTTTGCCTCCATCAATTTTTAGTTCATAACCAAGATCATCTTTATTATTTTTTTTAGATATTATGGAAATTTGACTTACAGACGATATACTAGAGAGTGCTTCACCTCTAAATCCCATAGTTTTCAAATTAAATAAATCATTTGAATTTTTAATTTTGGAGGTTGAATGCCTAAGACAACAAACCTTTAAATCCTCCTTTAACATTCCTACTCCATTATCAATTACCTGAACAAGAGTTTTTCCAGCATCTTTGATATTTAATTTTATTATTGTCGCCCCGCTATCAATTGAATTTTCTAAAAGTTCTTTAACCACAGAAGATGGTCTTTGAACAACTTCACCAGCAGCAATCTGATTTGCTACATTTTCAGGCAGCAATTTAATTATACTCATATTAAAATTTAAATAAATATAGAAAGATCAAAATCTATAATGTAAAGAAATACAAAAACAAGAATTAAAACTATAAAAATTAAAGTTTTGGAAATAGAGCTGTTAGAACGATTTCTATACATCAACCTTTCTTCACTCCATTGAGATGAAACATCATAAGAACTTCTGATTCTTTTTTGTTTTTGATAAACTGAATCAAGCTCATAAATGTTATTATAGGACT
>Ga0209534_10005138_pt1 | contig 11721 bp, 13 predicted proteins | sample COG_07_FD_184751 | JGI IMG/M metagenome (GOLD analysis project Ga0209534, IMG submission 184751) | Pelagic Microbial community sample from North Sea - COGITO 998_met_07 (SPAdes) (version 2) | ecosystem: Environmental > Aquatic > Marine > Neritic zone/Coastal water | place: Helgoland, sampling... | reverse complement strand
ATTCACCGAAGACGATGAACCGAATTTCTTTGGATCCAACTACAGTATTGTAAAGGGTTATACCGACCGATTGATGAAGAATTTCCGCAACACACTGAATTTACGAATCCGTATGCCGATCACCAATGAAAAACACCACCGAAACTTTATTCGTAAAATCAGTCAGTTTGAAAAAGTATGTTCTGTACCGAATTCTATGACTGTTTTAACCGAATTAATTCCATTGTCGTTTACTATGATGGCAAATGGAGACACCGGTACATTTAACTTTACGAATCCAGGAGTGATCACTCATAATGAGATCTTGGAAATGTACCGTGAATTAGTCGACCCGGACTTCACCTGGGAAAACATGAATGTAGAAGAACAAAATGGTGTTTTGAAAGCAAAACGAAGTAATAATTTATTGGATACCAGTAAATTAGAAGGCAAATACAAAGTAGACGATATTAAAACCGCAGTACGAAAATGCATGGAGTCCTATATTTAGGATTCGGTGATCGGTGAACTAATTGTACCAATCTTACTGATCCTGTACAAAAAGCATAACGTGGAACGGAGGGCGTATGGGGGGAACCTTTAGGTTCCCCAAAAAATTGAATGACTTTCGTCTACAATCTTTTCCTTCCATAAATACAACTCATATATACATTCAATCAAATCGAATCAACTAAATCGCAAACCGAAAAAAATGGTACACATTGTAGTCAATATCGATACTGTAGACATCAAACACATTTGTTCTTTCTACAATGATCATAAAAAGCAAGATTGGATGGCTCTTTATCCTTTGGACCGGGCCGAAGGTGGATTTTGCATTCCTTTTGAATTGGAAAATAGCAGTGACGAAGAGAATTACGACCTGAAGGATAACAGTAGAATCAAACAAGTAAGATGGAACCGCAAACGATTATTTACACCCTGTGGATGCCACCAAATGACTGTAGATGAATTCACCTTGTTGCATAAGGCAATGGTGCACGCCCATGGAGAAGACCATGTATTTTTGGAAACTGGACCGCTTTATAAATGAAAACACATTTTTACACACACTTCTTTTAATCCGTTAAAAAACTATCTTTCTTTTTTCTACAGTACATAACAAATTCTAGTTTGATTCAAATAAATAACTATAATATATAATAGAAAAGCAATAGATGAAAAATACAATGATCAAAAACACACTTCTAAAAAATTTCAATAAACCAGTTAATTGTATTGATTTTCGGCCGGATGGTAAGGCCATTATTTCCGGAGGTGACGACAATAAAGTCAATATTTGTAATATTAAAAAAAGCAATGATTGTAAAGTTGTTTATGAAGTTGGTTCTTATATTACATCTGTATGTTACCACAATGAAAAAGTGTTTGCAGTAAGCAATGGCAGTATCATTCGTGTTATACACGAAGATAATATAGATGATGCGAAAATAATGGTGTTACAAAACGATACACAGGGTGCTCAAATTATAATCAATTCAATTGGGTTTAGTCCAGATGGAAAAATCATAGTTTCCGGTAGTGATGATAATTCTGTACGTCTATGGGATGTTGAAAACAATACGCAAAAAGCCAGATTGAACGGACATACTGGTTCAGTGAATTCCGTTTGTTTTAGTCATGATGGAAAAATCATAGTTTCCGGTAGTTATGACCATTCTATCCGTCTATGGGACGCAGAAAACAATACGCAAAAAGCCAGATTGAACGGACATATTGGTTCAGTAAATTCCGTTTGTTTTAGTCATGATGGAAAAACCATTGTCTCCGGTAGCAAAGATAAAACCGTTCGTATTTGGACTGTAGAAACGGGTGAACTTTTAAGTACATTAACCGGTCATAAAAAAGGTGTCAATTGTGTACGGTTTAGTCACAATGATAATACGATTGCGTCCTGTAGTAATGATAATACTGTTCGTCTATGGGACGTAAACCTGAAGGAAGAAATGGTTACATTGAATGGTCATAAAAAAAATGTCAAGGTAATATGTTTTAGTCCTAATAGTGCATTACTTGTATCGGGATCATATGATAATACTATCCGAAAATGGAACATTAGGAAAAGATATATTCACCCTCATACTCGCGATGAACTCATTGGTAATACTATACCAACTCTACCATATGACGTGAATCGTGAAATTATGAAGTTCGTTCCATTAAAAGAAAAAATAGCAATTAACAGCAAATCCAAATCCAAATCCAGGTCCAAAACCAAATCCAGGTCCAAAACCAAATCCAGGTCAAACACCAAGACAAAGTATAACATCAAAATTCCAAATAGCATGACAACTAGTAATAGTAGTAAAACAAGAAAATCAAAATGAGTACCTTAAATAAGAGTCCTTGTAAAATTGACAAAAATACTTTCCTACAAGAAGAGTCTACTAAAAAAAGTAATGCATACAATGAACGATTTCGCGAAATTCACCTCTAATATCACCGTTAATCCCCGTGGTGTCAGTAACTGTACTGGTATTTACTGTACAAAGTGTGCTAATGATTTGTCACCGGATCAATCGCCACAGTTATGCTTGAAAATAGGTGATACTCATATTTCACTATGGTCTTTGCCTGTGATGGACGAAAATATTAAAACCTATTTTGAAAAAAGCGGATTTTATATTGATTCTGTACCTATGCGTCTACAGTACTTTTATAACGCCATTACCTACGAAAATGCCCATTTTACTGTAGAATATAAAGACTCCGAAGTTATATCTGTACATATGCGTACTGTTGTATTATTGGACCAAGTACTGCATACCCCGTGTATTGATTTGAAATTCACGAAACAATGCGACGCGGTTTCCATCGATATTTATATGATGATGTATTCTTTGTACAGTCTTAAAAAAAATGAAAAAAATAAAGAAAATTCCGATGACCAAGCCAAACAATCAACCAAACCGCCGATAACTGTACAGAATAAAAATGATAAACTTGATACAAAAATCACGCGGCTTAATCGATTCCGTCGTTCAGGTGTGTCTATTTTGCCGAAAAGATATATTTAATTGGGTGTTACCATAGAAAACGACGTACCACAACCACATTTGGTTCCTGCATTCGGGTTTTCAAAATGGAACGTTTCACCCATAATATCTTTTTTCCAGTCGATTTTGGTACCGAGTAAATGGAATAGACTGGATTCATCAATGATCAATTTGATTGTTTCATATACCATGGACTCGTCTCTTTTCGTGGGCGGATCTCGTGTGGGTTCCAATTTGTACTGGAATCCGTTGCATCCACCGCCTTTGGCATAAAATAATATATAAGGACATTTGTGCTCGTGAGCAATGCGCAATAATTGTTGACCGGCCGATTTTGTGATTTGTAATATGGATTTCATGATATAATAAGTATATATGAGATCATGAATATTTTTTACGGTTTATTTATTTTGTTTTTCCTTTTGTTTTTCGGGTTCTACCGCCAAACCTTGATTTTACTGTTTCATTGAATTGTCTACCTTTGGTTTTCTTACTCGGTTTCTTAGAATTGGACTTGGTTTTACTCATCGATCTGCTGTCTCGGTCAACAAAAATCGTTTCGTTGAATTTACCTAAATGGTATTTTGTATTCATACTATCTTCAGGGTTTTTCGTTTTTTTAGTTTTTTCATAATTAACAGTTTCAAAATGATTGTCACTACACGTAAAGTCAATGATGATTAAATTCGTAATGTCACTTAATTTTGGATTCTCTTTACAAAATTTACCTATTGATTTTATTAATTTGGAGAGATATACCGTAGGAAATGGAAATGTTTTATTCATCTTATGATCCGGTTTCATTTGATGGTATTCGTTCATAAATTCCTCTTTTAAAACACCTTTATCAGTAACCGCCTTGATTCTATAGTTTAAACCTTCTCCTTTAATATCAAGTTTGGCTTTTGCTCTCTTTGTTGCCTCTATCATTTTATAGTCTTTTCTGGGGTCCAATAAAAATGACTTTTCCACTATAGGTAAACGTCCGTCGAATTCGTCAATGTTGTATAATTCATCTTTTTTATTCTTGTGTTTTTTTATTATATCCTTTTTCGATACATGACCTTCCATTACTTGATCTTTTACTAATTCTACCAAGTCGGTATTGTCATTGAATTGATGTTTCTTTCTCATTAATGATGTTATGTTTTTCTCTATATTTTTGTAGTCATCATCATCCGTTTCATTTACTATACCCGGTGGAACGACCTTGATTCTCTGTATATTGACAAATGGGGTTTCTTTACCATTTACTGTTATTGTATCATTTGCTTCTTTGTGAACCCGAAAGGACATGAATTTGTCGTTCTTATTGGAGTTGTTGTTTTTATTATTAAATGTAGTAATATATTCTGGTATATTTATTTTTTTGGTTTTATTTTTTTTTACTTTATTAGAGGAGTTATTTATAAACGTATCATATATATTTTGAGTAGGTTCGGTGGTATCCATACTTTAAACGAAACTTTATATAATATACGCCTAAAAAAATAAAAATTTACACATAGCCACTTTAACAAAATTTTGCATGCCTTATGAATGGTTTAATTGTTCATGTATTATTAAAAGGTCATTCTCTCTAAATGGATTATTGTAGAAAAGATTATGTTTAATATTTCTTCTACAGTACATACACTGTAGAAGAAGGCTTTGTGTCATTTTAGCGTCTTTTACGATTATATTTTCTCTTTCGTCGTTTTCGTTTAGTACTACGGCGTTTACCACCGGCTGGACAATCATAATTATAAAAAATACTTACAATACAATTCTTTATCTTCATCTATATCCGTTGGTCTCGTGTTAGCATCGGCATATTTCCTTTCTAGTTCGTTTAATCTATTTTTGTCACCTTCTTCAATCTCAACATCATTACGCCTGGGGTAATTATATTTCTTATCTTCATTGAAAATTGCAAAAAATCTATCAAAATTTTTCAATTTATTATTTTTTTCATTTGATTTGTTTTCCAAAATAAGACTGTCTATTGGGTGACATGGAAATGGAATACTATTAAAACGTGACCCGTAATGTTCATAACTACCATGTGTACCGACAAATAAAAGCATGGTATTTTTTGTATTGGGCACGGGCTTAGAAGGAGTCTCTCGTTTTCTCTTCTTTATTGTGGTCCGTTTACTGGTTTTTTTTTGCATTTTTTCGCGTTCTCTTTATATTGTAGAGAGATTTTTATTCCTAAATGTCTCTTATGATGGTACTAAATTATTTGAAATGGATTTTAAATAATTTATGGCTGGATCATGAATCTAATGACGCCTTGTTTTTCTATTGCGTTTTCTGGTCTTTCTTTTACGGGATTTTTTCGCTTTTTTGGTTTTTCTGGATTTTTTGGATTTTTTGGATTTTTTGGATTTTTTGGCTTTTTTGGATTTTCTGGATTTGCGTTTACCTCCTTGGGTGGATGAGTTTAAGTTTTCCACAACGGTTTCATGTAGGTTGATAACAATTTCACTCATATCCATACCGATAAATTTGTTCCTATTATTTATATAATTTTTATTAATCAAATTCTTTTTATAATTAAGATAGTGTTTATTTACATATTTGATATGATTATTTAAATCATCTTGGTTTTCAAAAGTGAATTTAGGTGTAATCATTTCCCCAAAGATTTCTTCAGTTTTATCACTACTATTATTACTATTACTAAAACAATCAAAAATGACTTTATTTAGTTTATTTTTATTAAAATCTGTAATATTATCATCTAATTTAACAAAGTAATTGTACAATATTGTAAAATTTTTAGTACTCATGAAATGAGCCAATTCCGGAGCATCGGGTATTTTTTTTAATTTATCTTGCAATTTTTCATTATCCTCTATATATTGTCCCGCATTTGCATTATCAAATTTTTTAATCAATTCAATATAATTATAAAGAACTTTTTGGGCATTATCCGATAAATTTATTTTATTATCAATTATATTTAAATACGCATTAATTGTATCGACCTTAACTTCTGGTACTTTTCGTATTTTTTGAATTGCCTCTTTCAATACCGATGGTTCCTCCTTAATTTTTTTAAATCCATCCTTATTTTTTTCAGATCCATCCTCATTAATTTTTTCAGATCCCTCCTTATTATTTTCAGCATTAATTTTCTTTATAATATAAGTTAAATTTTGTGGGTACATTAATGGTTTTTGATATTCACTTATTAATTGTATTTTGTTCTTTTTTATATATTCATCAATTTCTTTACTCATGTAGTCAACAGGGTTTTTTATATAGGCAACATAATCTGCTAAATTATTTTCTTTAGGGATTAAAACGTCTAGGAAGTTCTTCCTTTTACCTTCAAAATAATAATCAATATATTTACCTAAAACATATTCTTCCATTTTCTTCTCTACAATATCATAAATTTTATTATGAAAATCATGGAGAACCTTATTATTATTTTTTTTTTTTTTTTCATTCCAATACATATTTGGTGCACTAAAAAACTCCTCATATTCATATAAATCCTTTGGTTTATAAACCTTATAAAATAATCCTTGAATATATTGAGTAAATTTTTTATATAGTTCTTCTTTTGCAAGTTCTTCTTTTGCAAGTCCTTTTATTTGATAGTTGTTCCATAAATAACTAGAAAGTTCATCTGGAATAGGGTTTGAACTTGAACTAAGAAATGATTTAAATGTTTTTATAAATTCTTCCTCTATACGAGTTTTATCATCGCCATCTATTATATAGTTTTTCATATGATCCGTTAATTTGTTGATAAAATAGGTCATATTGCCTGTTTTGTATTTTTGGTATTCTTCACCATTGGATGGTTTTTTAAAAAACTCATTTTTTTCATAATTTTCATTCACGAAAATGAATGTTTTCGGGATATACATGTTCGCATATTCATGATTATTTTTTTTTGCTTTTTGAAACAATTCTTTAGTTGTTGTTCTTAGTTTTACTACTTCCTTGTCAAAATTAGTTGACTCATTTTCACATGTCCATACTACTATATTATAATATTCTAAATATTTGGTGTCATTAGTAATAACCATTTCATCAATACCATCATCGCCGAATTTTACACCCCATGAATTTTTATAACGTATTGTATATTCATCTTTATCTTTAACTTTATCTATACTACTTATTGCAACAGCATGAGAAAGATCGACTGTTTTGTATCCTAATAAACCAAATGCATTGTGCTTCTTTAATATTCCAATAAGTGGTTCAATCCATTTACAATCAGCCTTCTTCTTTTTTATATCACCACTGTACTTGTATGAAGATTTCTTCATATAATATCCTTTTGGTATTAACTTCATGTATTTATAAAATTTATTGAATTCTTCTTTACAATTTGATTTATTTTCGTTCAGTTTATTTTCTTTCAGATTATTTTCGTTCAGTTTATTATTTGCTTTCATAGATTTGAACATTTGAGAGTTCACTATTTCATTTATAATGACATCAGTAGCAAATTTACTATGATCTGTAGTTTCTACTTCACGATATTCATATATTTCACCAGGTTCCGAATAATTATCCTTAACCAATTTTCCGATATAAGCAATAGATTTATTATTAATCATTTCAATTTTACGATAATTTTCATTATACAAAAGTTCAAGGACGTAGTAATTATATGTTAAAATAGGCACTAAACTATTATAAAGTTCCAATTGGTTGGATTCAACATCCTCAATTTTGTCATATTGACTATTTGTACCAGAAGGGTTTTTTTTATATTCAACATAATTGACATATGATCTCTTTTGTTCTTCAGTTAAAGTAATATTAAGTTTTTTAATTAATTCCTTATCTATTAATCCCTTATCTACCAAATATTTAAATAAACGATAAATACATCGAGCAGTTGCATGTGCATTACAATTGGCTTCAGTTTGTACTATTGTTTTCATACCTCCATGTTGTATTTTTTTCGGCATTATTCACTCTAAATGTTCTTATACTATAGATATATATTTTATGAAAGTTCCTAAATGTCTCATAAATTATTTTGAATAATAATTTATGGCTGGATCATGAATCTAACGACGCCTTGTTTTTCTATTGCGTTTTTTAGTATTTTTTTTACGGGATTTTTTCGCTTTTTTGTTTTTTTGGGATTTTTTGGATTTTTTCGCTTTTTTGGATTTGCGTTTACCTCCGTTGATGAGTTGATTAGTTAATACTTTTTCTTTAACTAAATTTTCTAGTAAACTATCATTATAATTTTCTGGTAAGTTATTAATGCAAATATTTACTATTTGTTCTATATAATCGTGAAAAGAGTATTGAATTTTAGATGCAATTATATTCATGTAATTTATTGCATCACTATAGTCATCACTATCGTCATCACTATCGTCATCACTATCGTCATCACTATCGTCATCACTATCGTCATCACTATCGTCATCATTTAATTTTGTCAAAATTGATTTAAGATCGGGTGTAGTATATTCACCTTTATAAACGGTTTGAATAATGGGATATAGTATTTTTGTATCCAATTTTACTTTGTCTGGTTCATGAAAATTTTCATAAATATTTAATTTATCAATGTACAATATCGTTATAACTTCTAATTTACTTATCAAAAAATTTCGCATGCTATCATATATATTCTGTCCTATTTCCTGTATATTTTTCGACATTATTAACTCTAAATGTTCTTATACTATAGATATAGATATATATTTTATGAAAGTTCCTAAATGTCTCATAAATTATTTTGAATAATAATTTATGGATGGATCATGAATCTAATGACGCCTTGTTTTTCTATTGCGTTTTCTGGTCTTTTTTTTACGAGATTTTTTCGCTTTTTTGGTTTTTTTGGATTTTCTGGATTTGCGTTTACCTCCACTACTTGTAGGTGGTGCAGATGATCTTTCACTATATTCGTTACCATTAGGTGGTGCAGATAAACTTTCATTAGATTCATTAGATTCACTTACTTTATTTAATAAATCCGAAATACTAAAGAAATTTATACTTTCTACCTTCGTTTTTAATTGCTCTTTTAATTCTTCTTCTATTGAACTATCATCAATTTTAGATTCCAATATTTCTTTAGACAATAATGTCTCATTCGAATTTATGTTCAATATTTTCTTTAATGAGTTAATTGCTCTAAAACTGCGAAATAATTCATCATTTTCATCTAAATTTGCAATATCCCCATAAATTAAATAATTATATGTTTCATCCAAAAGGGAAGGTGGAATAATTGGCGATTTCCACTTCATGTAGTAATTTATCAATTGATTTGTGGCTGGCTCAATTTTAAGAAATTTATTATCTGATTCAGTAATGTAATTTAAATATATATAATCTAATAAATATATCCCTAATTTCTTATATTTATAGGTTATTGTTTTATCTGAATTCCCACATAGTAAATCTAGTGTTATTATTTTATTTTTTATACTAATTAATGCAAATGCAATTATTTCATTTGATTGATATAAGTATATAATTTCTTTAACTATATCACCAATAGTATTGTAGGTATAGGTTTCAGAAATTTCCTCAAGTAAATCTTGAGTTTGTTCACTATTGTTAATACATAATTTATTTTGTGACCTTTTATACTGGGCTATTAAATTATTATACTCGTCTTTACTTAATTCTTTAATATTTTTTACAATTAATTGGATATCATTCATAATGTATAATATTATATTATATTTTAGTTTCTGAAAATAAATTACAAATCCATCACCAATCTGTCTCATGCAATATTCATGATTTATTACATGGAACCGATTGGTCGGATACGGCATTTCACCGAACGTAATGACACTCCATTTACCATCCATTTTATATCCAAGAACTAGACCCATTATATAAATCCCTAAACCACCCACATGGGTAGTACTCTTGGTTTTGTAAAACAATTTGGTATTTCGACCAATATCACATGGCGTGGCTTTCAATTGACTCACATTTGATTTCGTCCCATTGTGGGGTCTGTTTCCATTTTTTTACCGGTACACACTGTAGAAATAGTTTGTTTTTCTTGTATGCCACAAATGGCTTTCCTTCTTGGGTTTGCACTAAGTTATTTCCCTGGGCTATATTACGCATAAGAAAAGAAACCAGTCTTGGTTGTAAAAAATCGGTATACCCTTTATCCTTCTTTTGGAAATCAATCGTAATAGAAATGCGATTATTGGATTTGTTTCTTTTGAGTATTCCGATTCATAAGTATATACTATATTTGGAGAGAATAAATAGTATACAACCCACTTACATCATATAATATTGCACTCCACTATATAAAACAATACATTTGGTATAAGCCGCAAATAAATGAAATATCATGTGCGCATACACCCAATTACTATTATCTTCATTCCATAAAATTGTAGAATATCGATATGCTTGAATAATAAAAAAAGTACTTGGTAAAGCAATAACCAACAAAATCGGTCTAACACTCATGAAAATCCATCCAGAAACAAAATAAATACCAAATGCCAGTTTAGAACAAACTAAATCAAGTTTCCGCGCAATACTATTAACCTGTCCATGTCTCCAATGATTCCACGAAATCAAAGTCGTTATAAGAGATAGCATACCATAATACTGTAGAAAAAAGTGTGAAAAAGCATATATAGTGGGCAATAAAAATAATGTTGTGGAACACAATAAACAATTACTAGTATGTGAACCGAATTCAATGGGAAATTGATTACTTGGCATCCTTTCTTATTGGTTTATAGAGTGTTCTTTTTAACCTCTTTCTACTAGATTCATCTCTGTCCCCATTTTTTTCTCCTTTAACAATATAATACAAATGGCTCGTTCAAGAGGAAGTAGTAATAACGGTGGTATTGGTGGTTCGGGTATTTTCGGCCTCATCGGGACCACTATACGATGCGATTCCAAAGACGATTCCTATTATTGCAATTTCATGAAATTCGTCAATGTAGTGATCATGCTATGCTTTTTAGCCTATGTTGCCTATTTAGTGTGGCCGTTCATTGCACCTAAGAGGTCAAGGCGCTAAACAATATATACTCACATACAAATATGATAGTATATATATACAATGAAATATTTAGCCCTTTTAATTTTTTCAATACTAGTCATTTGTTGGTATTATTCATATTCTATAGATGAGGGCTTTAACAACAACAACAATAAAATAGAATACAAATTGCCATTGAATGTATATGTAGTCAGTAATATGAACTTAACCGTCACTAATAATAGTGAAAGCAATGATATTTCTAGTACAATGACTGTAAGTGATGCTAATACAATCATAAAAAAATCCAACGAAAAGTTTTTCAATCAATACGGAATAGAATGGATACCAACCTACAAAATGGTCTCCATACCCAATACTGAAGAGGCTAAGGAAGATGTAAATCGGTTTAACACTCTACAACGTCCAAGTGATGATAGAAACGACAATAATAAAGACCATAAAATTAGAAGAAACTTATTCAAATATATTGATACACCTAAGTTAGGAACACTATCCTTGTATTTTATTACCTTTTTAGGGCACAGTAGACAAGGCCTTTATACCCATACAAAAGAGGGAGACTTTATTTTCATCGGACAATATTCCAATAAAAAGACCGAGAATAATTTCATTGGTAATCTTACTTTGAGAGAACTGGACGCCGATGAAGGAATTCCCTCCATGACCTTTACTGTAGTACACGAATTGGCACATGCTTTGGGATTGACTCATCTGAATACAAATGAACTCAATGTCATGAATGGA
>Ga0209534_10005132_pt1 | contig 11727 bp, 7 predicted proteins | sample COG_07_FD_184751 | JGI IMG/M metagenome (GOLD analysis project Ga0209534, IMG submission 184751) | Pelagic Microbial community sample from North Sea - COGITO 998_met_07 (SPAdes) (version 2) | ecosystem: Environmental > Aquatic > Marine > Neritic zone/Coastal water | place: Helgoland, sampling... | reverse complement strand
CAATGGTTTGTCTCTGAATCCGGTGAATATGACCTTTTTCTGGTATAGTGGATGATTTGTTTGATTTGTTTGGTTTGTTTGATTTGTTTGGGTTGTTTGGGTTGTTTGGGTTGTTTGGTTTGTTTGGTTTGTTACAAGCTTATGCATCAACTTACACTGTGTCAAGAACTCCACCGCTTTCGGTATGTTCCCCACAAACGTATGCGCATTCTCTTTTCCAATCCCATTTATTTGTTGCAATTTGATTCGCTTTTCCTCATCCGTTTCCCCCGATGTCAATATATGTGGATATGTCTCGAGTATTGGCTTGATTTTCCGCTCCCCCATTCCTCTTCCTAATGTATTTGCCGCTGCCAATAGTTTGGGTAGAGATACTTGGTTCAGTTGTTCGTGGATACTGGCATGGATCTTTTCCGCCATTCTCTCTTGGAATCCTTCTACACGCATAAAATCAGTGACTTTCATATGGAGGATTTTTGAGACTGTATTGTATCCGGCTTTCATAAGCCGTTTCACATTCCCCGTGGAAAGTCCGACTACTTCAATCCCCGTAAAAAACAACGTGATCTGCTTTTCCAACACAATTTGATTGTCGTCTTTGTTTGCAAGCAACACATCGACATGTGTATCCGTCCATATATAAGGCTCTGTTGGCATTTTTGCGGTTTCAGCAGGTACGGTCACTGCTTTGATATACGGAATGACATCGCCACTACGAATGATTTGTACCACAGCACCAATGCCGATTTTGTTTTGTTGGATGAATTGCCCATTAAACCCCGTTGCATATTCGATTTTCACCCCGTTAATATACACCGGATTGATACGAACCCGGGGTTTCAAATACCCGTCTTTCGATGGTGACCAGATCACATCAGTGACTTGCGTTTCTGCGATCTGGTCCGAAATCACCATCTTGAACGCAAATGCATGTTTGGGGTTCTTGTCTGTACGCTTGTACGTATTGTCGTCCGCGACAATCACTCCGTCAATCTCATATTTGTACAGATTCCGACATTGGACGAGCGTATCCGAAAGTGATTGATTCGTCAGTGTTTTCCGTGTCTCGTGTTCGACTGTATTGAACTGATGTTTGTGGAGAAATTCCATTTGTTTACTTGGCGGGAGAACAGGATGGATCACCTCGTATGCCACAAAATCAATATCGGCGGTTCGTTGGGGGTCAAGCCGTTTTTGGTTAATCATCCCGGCAACCATATTACGTATATTGGATGCAGTGGATTTGTATTTTGTCTCAAATATTTGCTTTGATAAGATGAATTCACCCCGGATGATCACGTTTGGAATGTTTGGGATCTGAATATGTTTCAAGAGTTTCGATACATCTTGCCCGACCGTTCCGTCGCCTCTTGTAAAGAGTTTGGGTTCTGTTGTATCCATGGTGTAATAAAGCCCACTGACTCCGTCTAGTTTACAAGACAATACATATGGTCCTTTGTATTTTTGCATCCATGTATCGAGCGCATTTGTGTCGGGTTTGATTTTGTCCATGGAGGGCATGTGTACGGGCAATGTTACCTTTTGTTTTGCATGCGCAATTTCCGCCCCGATTTCGTGGAGTGCCGGTGCATCGGGGTACGTTTTTTCTACGTATTCTTTTACAATATCGAATTCGTGGTCGGTTAGCGTGGGTGGTGTTTTTGTTTCTAAAAACGCATGATATTGCTTGTTGGCGACATGTATCATATGATTGAGTTCGGGGTTTTGATATGTTTCTAAAGCACGGTATCCGTGGTTTTTGAATGACTTCATGTTGGCCACGGTTTTAGGAATGGTTTGCTTGTCTGACATATTTGGGTTTCTTTTGCTGTTTTGTTGTTTCTGATGTTTCTTATTTAGATTACTTTTTGATTTGTTTTTTTTTTGTTGTTTTTTGTTGTTATTTTTTTGTTGTTGTTGTTTTTATGTCGTCGTTTGGATCAGATTCTAGATATATCCTATTATATTATAACATGTACGATGTTCTTTTGTTGTGGATCTAAATCGAAAATAGCACCGAAAAAGATTCCACCGATTCGAGATATAAAGACCGCAGATAAATATGGGATTACTCTCGCGAGGTATCAACGAATATTAGCATTGCCGAAGATGACAAGAGGTATCATGGAAGTCATGTATCTAAATGAATGGGATTTTACAGATACATCTCTAGATTTACGGTTATTTGCAGGATTACAATCATTTGATCTTTCGAGTATTCCTGAATATGTTGCGGAAGAAGACGAAGCATATGAAGAGAACGAAGAAAACGAAGAATATATTACAGATCATCAAGGTAAATGAGTATACATACATGTACAAACATGTGTGTATATTAAAGAGGCGGCTTCGGTGGTTTGGCAGGTATAGACATTTTCTCATTTAGTTTCTGTGAAAATTGCTGGAAACTTTCCTTGTCCATCGTCGATTCCGCCCATTTTTTCATGTCTTGTTGTAATTCGATCTTCCATGCCGCTTGTTCGTGTTGCCATTGAATAAATTCTTGTTGTTGTCTCGTGAGTTGTTGTTGCAATGCAGTCATTTGATCTAAAAGTTTCGATGCGAATGTTTGATTGAGAGACGGAAACATCGACTCGGAAAACCCATTCAACAGATCGATCAACAATATATTCATCTTTTCGAAATCGAAGTTGGGATGACTTTGGTAGAAATCGTATACTTGTTTGTTTTTTAGAATGAGAGACATGTTTGATGGGGGATGTATAGTGGGAGATGAGAAATTGTTTTGATGAAAATGGAAAAATTGATTCTTTTCGTTTTTCATTCGAATCAATCATCAGACCAAAATCGTACTACCAACATGATGAAATTAATTTTCTGGATCATTGTATTGATTATCACGTTGCAATTTGGATTCTATGTACTGATGTTTCTACATGACTATACACCTGATTATAGTGGTTGCAATAACAATACATTTCTTGGAGGAAACGCATATGAGAATTGTGTTTTATTTGTAAAAAATTGATCTTGGATTTATTGTTTAGATATTCATACATATACATAACTAGAACCAGATCTATAACCAGTTCTACATATCTACCTATATATAAAAGCATGACAACATCCGTACGACCACGTATCTTGACCGTTGAAGGGAACATTGGCGCAGGAAAGTCAACGTTCTTAGGCGAACTCCAAAAACGATATGCCGATCGTGATGATATTATGTTCTTGTTAGAACCCGTTGGGATTTGGGAATCTGTAGTCGATGAAGAAGGAAAAAACATGCTCGAAAAATTTTACGACAATCCAAAAAAATATAGTTTTGCATTCCAAGTATTGGCCTTTAGTACACGATTAAAACTGATTCGCGAAGCCGTGGAAGATGCGATGAAACCAGATTCGCCGGTGACGACTATTATCATGGAACGGTCCTTAGATGCAGATCGCGCGATCTTTGCACAAATGCTCCGGGACGATGGGCTTTTAGAAACATGCGAATTCGATATATATAAACGAATCGCACAAGACGCGATGGATATGTTCAGTGCAGACGGGATCTTGTGGTTGACGGTTTCGCCGGAATTGTGCTTTGAACGGGTTGGTGTACGTGGTCGCGAAGGAGAAAATAAAATCACGTTGGACTATTTAGTCAAATGCGATAGTTATCATAAACAATGGCTAGGGGCAGATACGGGGTTCGTCTTTCAAGTCGAAGATTCGAAGAGTACTGATCATCTGTTCTGGAGTAAAGTAGATTTGTATGTGTTGTGGGATTAAATACATAAAAATAAAATTTTATCAAGTTTATATATATAATGACGAAGGCAACGAAAACAATAGAAGATTTTAAAAATTTAGTGAGAAACCCGACTAATCCCCCAATAAAATTACCTTTTTACTTTGTTTATGATAAAAATAGTATAAAATATGGTAAAATTACTACAAATGCAACGATATATCAGAAGTATCCTGGTGTAAGTGTTTATCGCAATATAGACAACGATAAAATAAGTGATGTGCTTCCTTCAAATAGCAATATTATTAGTTATATACTTCATTGTGAAATTAATAATAATATAGTGGAGTATTTGAGGACTGAATTACCTGGTAATGACCATTCTACTACTGAAGTTCACCAAAATGTAAACGGTAAAAACTATAGTGATAGGCTGAACCACAAAGTGGAAAATAAGGTAGAAACATTTACTGATCCTAAATTTGCCAAACCTATTTTTGAAAATACTAATGGAACTATAACTTTAGAGATCGTTCATAAAGATAAAAATGGTAAAAGATATGTAGGGCCGATAAATGCTACCGCATTCAAATTAAATAAAAGTACAGAAATGAACAATTTAACTAAATATACATCAAATGATGTAATGAGAGAATACAGTACAGTGTTTAGTTCTAATAAAACTCAACAACCAGTTTGGTCATTTAACATTGATGCTTCATTTCCCAAGGAGAAGATTGTATTATTAAGTAATTTACCAAGTGGTGTTAGTTATAAAGAGAAATCAGGTATTGTGAAATTTTAACAAATGGATTTTACAACAAATATAGTTATTAAAATATAAAATACGTATATAGTATTTTATATATAAAAGATATATGATTATGAATGTTCAAAATATAGTACCATATTTACACATTCAGTTCATTGATGGTGTTCAAACGAAAGAAAGAAATGCTACACAAGTACAATTTTTTACACATTTAGATAACATTGATGAACTCGCAAGAGTTAAAAAAATCTATGATTTAAAAGATAATTATGGTATTGAAGAAGGTAATAACTTGGAAACGTATATGAATGCACTTGAAACTAGTATCGAAAAAGACAAAAATATGAAAACCTTATTGGACAATCTAAAATTAGTTTTTGTAGATAATACAAATAATGAACTTTTAAAACTAAAGTATTCAGAGATTGTCAACGTTTTCACAAATAACTTTGATGAAATCGCAAGAGTTAAGAAAATCTATGATTTAAAAGATACGTATGGTATTGAAGAAGGTGATAACTTTGAAAATTATATGAATACACTCGAATCTAAAATTAACACCGACCACCAAATGCAAAAACTACTTTATCCAGTCTATATTCCATCATCTGAACAACACCCCCCTCACGTGACCGATTCAGTTGAACTGATCAAACAAGCAACCAGTATCGCAAATGACTTGATAAAGAAGATTTTACCAAGATCGGCTTTAGTTCAAAAAATTGGAAATGATATAGGTAGTGATGTAATCAATACTGGAATAGAGAGTGCAGAGGAAGAATTATCTAGTGCTTTGTCTGATAAAAGCAACAGAATTGATAATAAAAAAACATTCAAATTACACGATAATGTAATAGCAACATATACATTCAAAGACTTAACCGAAGCCCATCGTTTGATTGGAGAGAACGAATCTGGAAATCTAAGAGACATGTCCACGTTAAGTTTAGATATTCCTGCAACGATAAGTGGTGTAAACAATGATGGAACGTATGATATCGAATACATTGATGGCGAAAAAGAAGAACATGTACCACAAGATAGGATTATTCGGTTGAGTGGAGATAATGATAATACTATTAGTACAGATGAAGTGAAAAGACTAAAAATTGCATTTTTAGAAGAACTGAAAAGTAAATTTAATAATAATGGTCCGGTCTTTCAGGAAATTAGAGAAGAAATCGAAAGAATAGAAAATAAGAGATCTACTGCTACTGTTGAAGACAATACACAGCAAAAGACTAATAATGAAGTCGTTAACGATATCAGAGTGGATGATACTAATAAAACCGATACAAAGAAAGTAAAACAGCAACAGCAACATCAAGAAAAAGAAAAAGAACAAGAACCACAGAATAATGATATAGTAGAGCCTGCTTCCCTTAAAACGAATACAAGAGGGAATATACAGAAAATAACAGATGTCAATACAGCTATAGAACAAAAAGTGAAAAGTACACTCGAGCCATTACTTGCTCCATTTAGAGATGATTTTGTAGAGATGACAGACGACGATAAAGACACTTATGATGTTAAACCTATGCAAGGGGGAACTATCGAAATCAAAACAAACTTTCTTACTGATTATATAAACAAACAAATACCAATTCTGTTTAATCTATTCAATGACGGGTTCAAATATATATTTGCAATCCCGATTCAACATAAGAACTTAAATTTATTTTTAAGTACACTATACGCTACAGAAACCATAAAAAAATTATACTCTACAGACGGTAATGACAATCATATATTATTCTATAAAGATATCATCGCATTGATGTTCATAGATGGGGATGTTAAAACTACGAAATTTACACAAAATAATGTTTTAAATGATGCGATGAGCATTAATAAAAAGTACCCTTACAAAGTTACAAATTATACAGCTAATTATATCACCTTTTTGAATAACTTTGGTGAGGAAATTGAAAATTATAGTAATATTACCAATATAGCATATGAAAAAGTGTACAACATTGTGGATATGATAATCATGTATAAGTTTTATTTTTCAAACACTAATCAAGAAGGAAATAGATCTATTCGTTACTATCTTGCAGCACGATTGTATACATTTTTCAAATATAATGAAAAAATAATTCAAAACAAAATATGGAATAACCGACAAGAAGTAACTAATCATGCAAATGAACTTTTTAATAATCTAACACAAATAAAAGACGCATTAGATATCAATGGTCAACCAACAGACAATCTAACATTGAAACAAATTATCCAAAACATTAACGCAGACAAAATCTTGACAATTATAAAAATCAACAATTATTCATTGAAAAAAGCTTCGGAGAATCTTCATATATACCCTTATATTTATAATAGTGCTAGATATGAACCATTTCTAAAGGCAGAAACTAATGATATAAATAGCAGTATGCTTCTAGCGTATAAGAATGATACAAATAAATATTATGATGATGATAACGAGGATGAAATAAAAGTTACCGGTGAAACATCTTTAAAGTACGGTCAATTTGGTCCTTTTAATCATATATTTAAGCCAAATGCTACCAATGAAGATATGGCAAACCATCATGTTATTTGTGATGACTCAGATGCAACGAATAATAATATATATTCCCTAATTGAAAGAGGGAAAAATGTATTCATGTTAGGTTACGGTTCTAGTGGAGCTGGTAAAACAAGATCATTATTTGGTGCAATAGAAACGATTAATGGAAAACCAAAAGTATTAAAAGGAATAGTTAGTTACATGGTAGAAAATATTGCAAAAAAAAAAGACTTTTCTGTGCAATCATATGAATTTTATATGAGTGAAAGTGGTCAACTAGATAAAAATGATGAAAACTTATTACCAGAATATAAGATTGGTGATACACATTATCGGGAAAATCTTATTGCAGAAGATCGTGGTAAAATTACCTTTATATGGGATACAACTAATGATGATTATAAACTAGTCGGGCAAAATGTCAAACAGTTTAATCACAATAACACTGACCAACACGCAGATTCTCATCTATTTCAAAATACTAATTTTGAAAATGTTATGAATTACATTATTAGTAAAAATCGATTGGAAAGGCCAACAATGAATAACCCAAATAGTTCTAGATCACATGTTGTTAGTATTTTTGATTTCAGTACGGAAACGGAAACGGAAACAAAAAATAAAGGAAAGTTAATTATTGGTGATTTGGCAGGTGTAGAAAATACATTCAATGAGAACAGTATTTATACGTTAAAAATGTTTTATAATAAAATCAATGTCAGTAATAATAAAATTGTAATTGATGAATCTACTGAAGATACGTTTTCAATCCAATTTACTTTTGAGCCTCAAAATATGGAATTCGAGATCAATGTGTTACTTCAGACTGTGCAACTTAAGTCTGAAAATATTGACTTGTATAGGAACACACTACGTAATTTGATAAAGGGTATGGTTGCAAGCAAAAAAATAGATTTAACGCCAATTAATGATAAGACTATTTTGACTGATGATTATGAAGGAAACGGAAAGCTTGATAATACATTACATCATATCAATCCGGATTCTGACGAAATAATAAATGAAATAAATCAGTTTAGTCTAACTTGGGACGATATACATAACACCAAAGCTAAGAAAGGTCCTTCTAGAAAAAAACTTATGAAATATTTAAGTTATTTGGCTACTAAACGGGATGGTAAAAACTTTAAATATCAATATTATTTTAAAAACAAATTCGGTAGTAAAGATTTTACATTTTTTAATGGTAAGAACACGTTTCTACCACAAGATGAGAATAATAAAGACTATTATGATATACAAGACAACCGAGAAACGTTTTTGAAAGATTTCATGAATTATAATACAAAGCATACTGATAAAGATAAAATATACTGGAATGCTATTTATCCAACAGTTAAAGGTATTGCCCAATTAGTAAAAACAAACGAAGACAAATATTTGAAATCAGCAAATGACTTTATCGGAACAATAATAGAAAAACATAATATACAAATTGAAAAATATGCAGGAGAGAATATTGATGTATGTTTCGCATTTTTATATTCATATTGTAATATCAATCACTCGTTACAGTCTGTATCATTACCGGATGCTTTGAAAACTAAAGTACAGCACTATCTAGCAGGAAAAATAAGTGATAAAATACGAGAGAAACCAAGACAAATTATACAGAATTTTCCGCTAGATAAAGTAGATGAATTTGCAACATCTTTAAAACCATTGAATACGTTTATTCGAAGCCTTCCTAGTTTAAAAAAAATGGTCAAGGAAAGAAAAATCGAAGGTTTATATATTAATGAAGATTTACGTCGTTTGAGAGAAGATATAAATACTTGTATGATCACAAAGTCTGGAGGGCATCCATATACATTACCATTGCTTGAAAATTTATGTAGTCAAGAATATTGCAATGATGCAACGAAATGTTTTACGATTATGAATAAAAACTCACCCACAGTTACAGTGAATTCAGTCATTATGAATATTATTAAAAAATCAATGGGTGAAAACACTACAGCAGAAGCGTTTTACAACAACATTCAAATATCTATTTTTACTGTATTTAATATAAGACGTGGTACTGACAATCCACCAAATAATCCTTACATCAATGTAAATAAATTGAAAAAATTAGTCAATTCCAATAGTGATCAAAGGGATATAAACACAGAATTACAAAATATAATCGAAAAAATTCAATCTAATGACGAACCTTATAAATTTTCACCAGATACTACAACAATACAAGGGAATGCAACTTTTCGAGAAATCGTGAATATCTTACAGAAGCAGACCTCCCAAACGATAAAGATGAATAAAATCAAAACCTTAATAGATATTATAGATAATCACAATGCCACAACTACTCTTGGTACATTAACGTTTACGGATTCCCTTGCCAAATTTGGTACAACCAATTATATTTGTGAACCCTATGACGTTATGAATAAATATATTGATTATAGTCATGTTTACCATGAAAACACTATTACAGATTTTAAAAATGATCAACAAAAGCAACAAGAAAAGCAACAACAACAACAACAACAACAACAACAACAACAACAAAAGCAACAACAAAAGCAACCGCAACCGCAACCGCAACAGCAAAAGCAACAGCAACAGCAACAGCAACTGCAACAGCAACTGCAACAGCAACAGCAACCGCAATATAATACCCGTAATAAGAAACGAGGAGGAGGTGGTCGTAAAACAAAAAAAGCAAGCAGGTAAATGTAAGATTTGTATATTTAGATGAAAATATACAAAGACAAATACCTGTGTAATATATACATGCCTACACAACCACCAACGCTTAGTCCAGATCTAATCAATAAGATTGTGAATAAACTCAATGAGGACGTAAAGAAACGACATAACCGAGCCAGAACCAAAGACCCCAAAATACCAACACTTAGCCAAGAAATCATCGAGAAGATTGTCAAGAAACTCAATGGCGATCGATCCAAAGCCCCGACAATACCCACACTTAGCCAGGAAATCATCGATAAGATTGTCAAGAAACTCAATGATGATATAAAGAAAACAAAACCAATAGAAGAAAAAATCAAAGAAGAAGAAGAAGAAGAACTACTAGCAAAGAACGTCGATGAGAGAACAAATCCAGAAACAGAAACAGACCCAGAAAAAATAGAATCAGACGCGAGAATCGATGGGACTGCGGATGTTACATTTAGGAATACATCATCTGCGATCGATGAAAAAGGCAAGATGGTTCATGGCAAACCTCGAATCAAAAGTTATACCCTTACAGAAAAAGGTGTTTTAAAATCCAGTGTAACGGAATAGATGATTTAGAAAAACACGTATCGAAGATTATGATGTAAGAATAAATCGAATGTCAGTCGAACACGATTTTGAAAAAGATAGAATTATTTTATGAATAGTATATATAAAGAATGTCAAACGAATCTATAGATACTGATGAGCGGATAAAAAGACTTGATCAAATGTTAGGGGTAACAATTCTCAAAAAAGATAAGTTGAAATATAGAAATATGTTGGAAACTGGGGACAATGCATCAACAGACTCACAAAGTGTAAATTCTTTGTATGATGAAATAATGAAACAATATCCTGAAGCTAAAAAGAAAGAAAGCGATATTAAAACGTTAATAGGTGAATGGTTCGATGCAGAACTGAAAATGGATAATTCTACTGTCAATACTAGGAATGGTAGCGTACCTTTAAAAAGAAGCGTATCACATTTAACAATTCCTAGCGACGATTTCGAAGAACCACCATATTTGGTAACTATTCATGAGTATGAATCCGATAGAAAATCTTTGAAAAAAGATAGTATTATGGCTGCAAATTTAAATAAGGAAATTTTTGATAAAATAAAAATAGAATTAAAGCCAATAAATGAGGTCGCAAAGGTACTACCATCCACACATGTCGAATCACTAACAATTGATAAACCATCATCCGGCGGTAAACGCTCCCGTAGAAAGTCTGCCAAGCGAAAATCATCCAAACCCAAACGTGGTAGTCGACGTGCGCGAAGAAAATCTAACAAACGCAGACGTTAATCTCCCATCGAAAACAAATCATATTTTCATACAACTCATTGAAAACATGATTCTAAAACGCAATCCATTTGTCATCGAAAAACGTCTTTTCCATCTCAATCATCATCGGATCACGGTCTCGTTGCGAGATCCAAAACACCAATTTCGTATCCAAGATTTCCATACTCATACAAAACTCCACTCCCGTTTGTTCAAAACAAAACGATTCCGTACATTGTATCACTTCAAACGTCTCTGCATCCAAAACCACAATACGATTATAATACTGTCGTGGGTTTGTTTCTTCGCTATAATGTACCATACCCATCAACTGATTCTCTCCATGTTTCCGAAACGGCGTCGACCCTTTGACTTTGCCAAATATCTCCGTATTCGTGGGTACACGATGGACGATCTTCAAATCATATGTCCCATTTGATTCCACCAGTCGTCCGATTTCCAGCGGATGCCATTTATACACAAACCCATCCTCGCCTTCTCTCATCGGAATCGGACACCAGTTCTTCTCACACCATTGATCGTATGGGCTTGTTACCAGGCATGCATTTGTTAGATATGCATATTTGATTTTCAATGTTTTCACGATATCTTTTGTCTCTGTCTCTGTTTCTGTTTCTGTCGTTTCACTTAGAACATGGTATTCCCCCACAATCATCCGGATTTTATCTGTATAACTATATCCCAATGTCGAACCAATGAACAT
>Ga0209534_10005123_pt1 | contig 11745 bp, 10 predicted proteins | sample COG_07_FD_184751 | JGI IMG/M metagenome (GOLD analysis project Ga0209534, IMG submission 184751) | Pelagic Microbial community sample from North Sea - COGITO 998_met_07 (SPAdes) (version 2) | ecosystem: Environmental > Aquatic > Marine > Neritic zone/Coastal water | place: Helgoland, sampling... | reverse complement strand
GCGGCACGTCGTCATTTTCAACTCTGACTAACTATTTTTGTTGGCATTTCTGGTCTCTTTTGCGCTTCTTTAAAGCGGCTAGCTGCCATTCTGGCAACTTTACTCGAGTATCATAATCAGCGTCTTCGTCATACTCAGACATATCCTCTGACACTACTCTATTGAGCTTGCTCAAGGCCGACCTAAACCATCCCTTTGAAGTTGTTTTATCTGACATAAATGTGAAAGCCTCCAGCGAGCTGAATAATCTTTGTTCTCAGGAGTGAGGGACGCTAAAGGTGTTGACCAATACCACACCGCCAACAATTAGAAATAAACCAAGAATTGCTGGCCACTTGAGTAAGTCTCCATAAAGGACGTACGACATGATGGCTACTAAGAACACGCCTACTCCACTCCACGTAGCATAAACCACCGACAGGGGTATAACCTTCACCGCGTGTGTTAAAAGATAAAAGGAGGACGCCAAAAGAATGGCTAAAGTAACAGTCGGAATAGGTTTTGAAAAGTTCTGACTCAGCGGGAGCATGAGTGTTCCCGCGACCTCTAAAATAATAGCTCCCATCAAAAATAGATAACTTGTCACGTCTCACATCCTTCAATACGAATAGATTAACTGAATTCAAGCCTAACCCACCAATTACTAATCAAGCAAGCAATAAAGAAGCAGCCAGATTTTAAGAAATAAGGTTTCTTGCTTGATTGCCTACAAAGTTATTTCATAACCTAGGATAAACGACCAGTTACTCTCCATTTGCAAACCTCGCTATTTTTACCCATTTACTTATCACTCTGTTGGTACTCTGAAAATTAACATATAGTCTACTATGCAAGCTCTAAATGCATATCTTTAAGGTGGCACCATAACAGTGGCTACCAGATTTGATAGATTTTTTAGCGCAAAAATACGTTCGCAATCAGACTTTAAAATGTTACCTTATCGGAAGACTGTGTTTAAGCAGTACATCAATAAATCACCCTAACGACTCCGTGTACATTTTGTAGAGCTTTTCCTATGGTAAACAAACTATCTCATTTAATGGGCATCCTCATTACTGTCCCTGCCCTACTAGGTTGCCAGCCTTCTTTTAATCCAAGTCCGACAGACTTAAATACCACACCAAAGAAGTCCTTTAGTACCGCGGCTGTTGCGATATCTGACAGCTATGGTGCAGAAATTGCTGAAAATATTCTTAACTCAGGAGGCAATGCGGTTGATGCGGCTGTAGCTGCTGGCTTTGCTCTGGCAGTCACATTTATTGATGCAGGGAACATTGGTGGCGGTGGCTTCATGACTATCAAGATAGATCAGGAAGTTGCATTTCTTGATTATCGCGAAAAAGCGCCACTAACCGCTCACAAGAATATGTATCTTAATGATCAAGGCGATGTTATCGACAATATAACCTTGATCGGGGGCCAAGCAGCCGGAGTACCCGGAACGGTGGCAGGCTTTTGGGAAGCTCACCAAAGATTTGGTCAGTTGCCATGGAAGGACCTCATTCAACCAGCCATAGAGCTGGCTGACAAAGGTTTTATGCCTGCGCCAATACTTGTGGAAAGTATTCTTAGTATGGAGCAGCGTTTTGAGGGTAGAACAAACTTCAATGACTACTTTAACTCCATCAGTTCTGATAGCTTATTTAGGCAACCAGAGCTTGCTAACACACTTCGGCGTATAGCTGAATTCGGTGCTGATGATTTTTATCGCGGAGAAACTGCTGCGCTTATTGTCCAGCAAATGGAAAAGAGCAACGGTCTTATTTCTTTAGAAGATTTGGACGCATATGCCGCCGTATGGCGTGCCCCCGTGCGAGCTGGGTGGCGTGATTATGAAATCATATCTGCCCCGCCTCCCAGCTCCGGAGGCTTTGCAATCGTTCAGTTGTTGAAGATGAAGGATTATCTCTCCGAGCTCTTTGAGGGTGTTGAGCACAACTCAGCTCAATATATTCATCTTGTCGCTGAGATGGAAAAGAGAGTATTTGCAGATCGTGCTGAATATCTTGGTGATCCTGATTTTTTTGATATTGATATTGATGCTCTGATTGATGATGATTATTTAGCTAGGAGAGCCGCAGAGGTAAACCCAAAAGCCATCTCGGTCTTAGATAGTGTTAACCCAGGATTAGAATCGCCCAATACAACCCATTACTCCATTGTTGATCAGTGGGGCAATGCTGTTTCTAACACCTATACTATTAATTGGGATTATGGCAGTGGCGTGGTGGTCGGTGGTGCAGGTTTTTTACTCAATAATGAAATGGATGACTTTAGTGCCAAACCCGGAACACCAAATATTTACGGTGTAGTGGGCAGCGTAGCTAATGAAATTCAGCCAGGAAAACGTATGCTGTCATCAATGTCTCCAACTATCGTTCTGAAAGGTGGAGAGGTTGAGATGGTTCTTGGTACCCCTGGCGGTTCAACTATTTTTACCACTGTATTTCAGGTGATTACCAACATCGTACATTTTGGCATGTCTGTTGAAGAAGCAATTGGCATTGCTCGGTTTCATCATCAGTTAGTGCCACCAGATCTCATCACATACAGCGGGTTCACCATTGGCCAGTATCTTCCAAAAGCGACTGTTGCAGGTCTTTTAGAGAGGGGATATCGGTCGGAACCTCACTCATTTGAGTATGGGGATGTTCAAATAATTATGAGAAGTGGTGACTCTTGGATCGCAGCCTCAGATCCGCGCGATAGAGGACAGTCTCGAGTTTTTGAAGTAACAACAAAAACCCGAGACCGTTAGCAGTGTGGCAACCTTTTACAAGGTTAGTTGAACCCTCACTCCTATGTTTCGCCCTGGCAGAGGCACTTCTTTCTTGACGAATGAAGAGTGGTTTCTAGCTACTTCATCAAGTAGATTCTTTGCAAAGAAAGAAAGTCTCGCTGTTCGTTGTCCACCGATATCAAATGTTTTTACTGCGTTGAAATCCAACATTGTAAAAGCACTGGTAACAGTTTCATTGGTACCAATATCTGTCTGAGATTCGACGTCCTTTAAATCAAGATTTAGCTCAAAATCATTTGCGGCATAAGAAATCCCATAAATGTTGCGATCAGGAGTCATGCGTGGAATGTTGCTCTCATCTCGAAAATCTCCAGTGACTGAATCACGGCCAAATGTCAGAGTAAGGTCACCATTACCCAACTCAATAACGGTACCCAGTTCAAATTCATAGCCAATGAAGTCAGCATCCTGCTGCCGATAATTCGCTAGGATTAAACCACCATGATCATGTTCTTCTTCATGGTCTTCATGCTCTTCTTCAGTTTCGTCCTCAAGGTAAATGTAATTGCTGACATGATTTTGAAATAGAGTGAAAGCGCCAAAAACTCCTGCATATTCATAGCCTAAGGTTATGTCAAAGTTTGTTGCCCGCTCAGCCTCTAAATCAGGGTTACCCACCTCAAACCTTCCAGTAGCCAGATGCGGTCCATTCATGAACAGCTCAACTGCTGAAGGGGCTCGTTGAACAATACCGCTGGTGACATTTAGCTCAAACTTGTCATTGATCTCTTTGCCCAAGCTTACCGCAAGACTTGTACTATTGAAGTCCTTTGTAAAAGCGGTTGGTTCTTCATCATCGTCGTGATCATCGTGATCGTCATGGTCATCATGGTCGTCATGGTCGTCATGGCTAACTGAGCCTTTCCGGCGAGTCCTGTCGTGTCTAATACCAAAGTCTAAATGAAATAAATCAACTTCTTTACTCACGTAGTACCCTAGTGTCATTTCTTCAGAGGCTGTTGGATTCATGAACGCCTCTTCACCCACGATGGCCGTATCTTCCTCTACAAAATTAACTGCAATTTTTTGTAGAATTTCGCTATTTGATAAATCAAAAATAGCACCATACTCACGAGCGTCATTGGAGAACACTGTAGGTCCCTCTTCATGATGCTCTTCTCCCTCATGCTCTTCTCCTTCGTGCTCTTCTTCCGCGTGTTGCTCGGTTAATGAGTAGTCTGTGTCTCGAAGGAAATAGTCGACCTGTTTCAACCAGCTATTATTAACGACATAAGAACCTTCTAAATTGACTACGTGTGAATCGGTCGTTGAGAAGATTCTTTCACCCTCATGCTCATCTCCATGCTCATCTCCATGCTCATCTCCATGCTCATCTCCATGCTCATCTCCATGCTCATCTCCATGCTCATCTCCATGCTCATCTCCATGCTCATCTCCATGCTCACCATGAAAAGGGATGCCATAAATACTTTCAACACTATTGACCGACACTCCAAAGTAGCCCCAATCGCCTGTCTTCGATACTCCAAATTTCAACGCTTTATTTTCAAAATCAGAGTTAGCTAGGAAGCCTTCATCCTCTTCATGGTCATCGTGATCTTCGTCATGATCCTCATCGTGATCCTCTTCATGGAGAATAGCCCCGCTTGGAATATCAAAATTATCAAACTGAGAATTTTTATATCCAAGACTGATATTTAAACCACCGATATTATTTTGATAGGACAAATTATGCCCGTCGCCATCATTAACAGATTGCGCTTCAAGGCCAATCTTTAGTGCCGAGTCAGAAAAATCGTCTCGAGCAATAGTGTTATCAACCACATTGATAATGCCACCGATGGTGCCGTTAGCATAAAGTAGAGATGATGGACCTCTCACGACCTCAATCTGCTGGATGTTATTCAAGTCAACATCATTTACATGGTCAGCGCCAATTCCGGCAACATCCCGCACAACCATGCCATTATTGAGGACTTTTACACGATTTCCAGACATACCACGAATAATTGGCTGGCCAACACCTGAACCGTAATCTGCCGAGGAAACCCCTAGCAAGCCGTCCAAGGACTCCCCTAAACTCTGAGTAGCTGTCGTTTCAATATCCTCGCCAGTTACAACATGAAGTGGATTTTCGATATCACTCAAGGTTTGATCAATTAAAGAAGACGTGATGATCACTTCTTCTATCTCATTTGCAATTGTATTAACACTTAGTAGGGTGCTCGCCATTACGGCAGCACAAATACGCGGGTTCATAGAACCTCCTGAAAAAATTTAAATTTAATGTAATTAGTTGAAATTAAATCTAAAGTTTAGGCGGAGCTCGAGAGAGGTAGTCAGAGAATCGGGAACTTAAAGCCGCAGAGATGTGCGACATGGATAAATGTTCTACAGAAGGCAGAACAGAAAATAAAGCCCTGACCTGAGAAACTAAAGTGCCTTTGAACACATGACAGGTGTCACACTCAACTTGAGCTGACGTTTGGGCTGAAACGGTATGGGTAGCATCGTGAGCTAAATTATTGCCCACAAACAGAACTGCAACCAGAAGTAGCAGCGCAGAGTACTTATTGAGTTTGGAATCTAACACAACTGAAACCCTTAAAAACACCGTTAGGCATATGCAGATTTGAGACTATAGATTATTTTCTGAGAATTTCAAACTTTTATAGCGTGACCGAATAACTTTTTTGACCCAATCAGCGGCAATGTCCCGAAATAAAAGTTTCTGCGCAAGCAAAAATACGTTGTTTGCGCTCTTTATTCATATTTTCAAGGGTTTTGCGCATAAAAGACAATCTTGGATTGTTCTTTAGCACCCCCATGTGCCGGCTAACAAATCGCCAATATAAACCGTCGACAACATTGCACCAGTCACCCTTTTTATAATCGCTCATTTTTATAATATAGTTTGACCCACAGATGTATGGCTTGGTAGCAAATATACCCCCATCAGCGAAGGTACCCATTCCAAAGACATTTGGCGTCATTACCCACTCAGAGGAATCTACGTACATCTCCATGAACCAACGGTAAACATTCTTAGGGTGAACTTCACAAAGGGTCATTAAATTGGATATGACCATCAACCGATTTATGTGGTGGGTATAACCATAGCGGTCGGAGAAGTTAATCGCATCATCCAAGGGTGGAATCCCTGTCTCACCAGAATACCAGCTTGGATTCAATGCATTCGAAAAGTTAAAGAAGTTGCTCTGTAATTGTGTCTCGCCATGATGTTGGTAGACCCCTCGAATAAACTCCCGCCAGCCAACGATTTGCCGCAAAAACCCTTCAACCGAGTTAAGGGGAACGTCATTTTTCTCAGTGTATGCCAGCACCTTGTCAATAATGTCTCGAGGGGTAATTAACCCCATATTTAAACCAGGGCTAATTGCACTGTGAAACATAAAGGTATCATTCTGCAAAATAGCATCTTCATAAATACCAAAATTTTCAAACTTAACCTGCAAAAAGTAATCGATATTATTGAGGGCATCAGCACGAGTCAGCGGCATCCACACATCATCTATTTGGCCGGGATGGTCAGGGAATGTTTGCTCAATGATGAGTTTTAACGGTTCGACATATTGAGATTTAGTGGGCTTGTAAGAATCAGGTAACGTGAGGCCTTTTGGGATTTTCTTGCGATTATCTTCATCAAACGACCACTTACCCCCAAGTGGTTTTTGGTCTTCGTCCATCAGCAAGTCCAGCTTTTTGCGCACCTCTTTATAAAAGTTGCCCATGCGCAACACCTTAGACTTACCTGTAAACCTCAGGAATTCCTCACGGTCTAATAAAAACATTGGTGAGGGCAAAACAGTTAAGGGTAAATTTTGTTGCTGTGCAAAGTTATGTATTCTCGTCTCAAAGTCTTTATCTTCGATTTCAAACACTTTCAGGGATGTGATGCCATTCTCCGCAACACAGGTCGCTAACTTTTCTTCATAGGTTTGACCAAAAGTCTCATGCTCAATTTCTAGGTACTCCACCATACAATCTGCTGCAAGAAGCTCGTCCCGCTTTTCACGCATTGCAGCTAAAAACATAAGTATTTTTAGCTTGTGATGTTTTTCATAGGTGCACAGACCAAGATCCTCCGCCATGAAAACAAAGTTGGTCCCGGCCCTTTGAATACTTTCCACAGGAAATAACTGGTTGCCCAGTATTAAAAGCAAACTCTTTTCTGCCATGATAATTTTAGACCTTATATTGCAAATAAAGATTGCGCGAGCGATGAGATTTACTCTACGTTTGTTATTAATACTAGATATGAGGCGTTTTAAGATCATTAAAACGATTAATCAATTGATCTCAGAAAAGGCTCAGAACCGACAATAAAGACTGTCGCGAAAATTTATAATCGAAAATCGAGAATGCAAAATCAGATAATTAAGGTCTGTATACTTTTGAAGACCATCAGTTTGGTCACAACCCCATGATACTTCATGGGGTATTTTGGTGAATCTACTATTTGAAATTAACTTTGTTAATAATTTGGCTATCTACCATCTTTCGAATGTCTTCATAGCCCTTTGAAATTTCATCGATCTCTTCATTCTCATCGCCGTGTCGCTTCATCCATTCTTTATTCATCGCTTTGTATTTTTCTTCGCTTGGTTGCATAGCCGCCATATTTTCATAGGTAATAGTTAACCAAACATTAGGACTATTCGCACTGTCAGACGTGTAAACCGAGTAATCAACAATATAACCAAGCTCCTTCTGTATCTCCATACCACGAACCCAAGTTCTTTTTAGCTTTACTAAGTAATCGTCTAAATAGTTTGGTTCTACTGACACAACAGTTAACTGAACATGCTCTTCGCTAGGCGCATAATCCTCATAGACTTCTGCAAAACTAGAAAAAGCGAAACAAACCATTGCAATCACAAATACATTTTTCATAAAGCTCTCCTTGATATAGTTGAGCGTTAATAATAATTACTCTTATGCACAAATGAAAGACTTAATCAGAATTCTAATGTTAAGTCTTCGCTTTGAGTAACTTATCAACAGTGAACACAAGATTATTCTTTAACAAAGTTCATAATAACTACCATGTGTTAAAGTTTTTAAAATGGAAGTAGTTAACGCCCTTACCTTTATTACCATTATCTATCATCGTATTTGCCAGCAAAGTAGCCTTTATACTCCGATAACGACTTAATCCTCTAATTAAAAAAGGGTCAATAACTTTTGATAACAGTTGACCAACCTTCTCTGCACTTCTTTTTTCTTGCCTATCTCCAATCAGTAATCCTGGACGGTAGATATTAATGCTGGAAAAGTTCAGTAATTTTATTGCTTCCTCTAACTGCCCCTTTGTGCGCAAATAAAAATTCTTTGAGTTTGCATCTGCGCCTACAGAGGACACTAAGCTGATCACCGATGTGCCTGAGCTCGCTGCCATTTGTGCAATACCAAGACAATAGTTAAAGTCTACATTTCTAAATGCTGCCTGGCTGCCTGCGGTCTTAATAGTGGTTCCTAAGCAGAGGTACAAATGATCACACTGCGGCAAGTCCCCACTAGCCAACAGTTCATCAAAATCTACTTCAATAGCCTTTACGTTGTCTGGTAGGTCATTTGGTCTGCGTCGCAATATGGCGATCGGGCTTTCCTCAACCAAAGCCAATTGCTTCAATACATAGCTGCCAACCAAACCGGTGCCACCTACAACAAGAGATATCGCCATTTCTTCCTCCTAACGATCACGATGAAACATTACTTAGTAATCTAGACAACATATCACACATGCTAATTACTCTAGTTAATCTAGTGAAAATATTAACCTTAACTGGTTTAATAAGATCAAATAAAGTAAGAACAAAAATCACCTGTTAAAAGCATAGGGTTCCCAAATGAATGACTTAAGTTGGCAAGAGTTTGAGCGCGTGGAATTGCGAGTTGGAACGGTTGTAACCGCCGAAGTATTTAAAGAGGCTCGTAAACCGGCGATTAAGTTAACCATTGATTTTGGGGATGAAATCGGTACGAGAAAATCCTCAGCACAGATAACACATCACTACACCCCTGAAGCGTTAATTGGCAAACAAATTTCTGCAGTGGTTAATTTCCCTAGAAAACAAATTGGGCCCATTATGTCTGAGTGCCTCGTGACAGGATTTCTTCAGGATGATGGCAGCATCATACTTGCTGTACCTGACAAAATTGCTAAAAATGGGTCTCGTTTAGCCTAGAGATTCAAATAATTTATACTCTTTTCCAAAAACATATCAGTTCGGCGTATAAACATATTCATCACGTTCCTCAAAAGATTCTGCTAAGGTTTTATCAACCATTACCGGCATTTGAGTTGTAGCTGGATAGAGGGTTCTCACTGCATTTGCTTGATGATTGACCAGCAAATTATTTAATTCTTTTACCTTATCTGGACGAGCCTCGGCTAGATTATCTTGCTCTGTTGGATCCTTTGCAAGATCAAACAACCAATGCTGTAATCCGTCCGTGGGTCTGTCATTCACCTGTAGCTTCCAGTCCCCGTGACGCACTACCCGATAATGCCCATTCTGCCAAAACAACGTTTCTCGATCCCAACTTTGGTCGCCCTGACTTGTTACCAAAGGCAGTAAGTTTACACCATCTATCTCTGCAGCCTCTGACTGCGCAGCAGCTGCTGCTGCCAAAGTTGGCATTACATCAATGTGCGCTATAGGCGTGTCTACTACCATGCCAGCAGCAATTTTAGTGGGCCATCTAATCATCATAGGGACCCGCAGTCCCCCTTCAAACATGGTGATTTTCCAACCCCTAAAAGGCTGATTAACCTCAGGAATACCAATATAACCCGCACCACCATTGTCGCTAGTAAACATGACCAGGGTATTATCTGCCAACCCTTCCTGATCAAGAGTATCTAGGACTCGGCCAACACTTCTGTCTATCGCTCTAACCATCGCGGCATAAACACGTTTACGATGGGGTCTAATATCGCCCACTGCTTCATAATCTTCGCGTGTAGCCTGCAGTGGTGTGTGAGGGCCCCAATGTGCAAGATAAAGAAAGAAAGGTCTGTTCTTGTTAGCTTTGATGACGTTAATAGACTCATCCGTCCAGTAATCAGTCAAATACCCCTTAGGTTTAAACCGATTTCCATCTCCTGAATTGAAGGAGTTCGAATAAGTCATGGCTTTCCATAAAAATTTATCAATGGGATCAAAAGGTATCTTTGCGTTTACTACATTCAGGTCATCTTCAGGAAGGTACAGCCCACTTGTCATTAGTAAACTATCATCAAATCCCTGCTCGTGGGGCGCCATACCATTGTCATTGCCAAGATGCCATTTACCGATGTGTGCTGTGTAGTAACCAGAATCTTTTAACGTTTCTGCAATCGTAATTTCGTCCGGCGGTAGGCCCTTTAGTTGGTAGGGTGGTTGATTAGCTTCCATTTCCTCATCATAAAAACCTGGCGGTAGATTGTTATCCATACCACCGCTAATAAACGAGACTGCCTTTCCCATCCCCGCGGGGGTTGGGGTAAATTCAAAACCCGTACGAGTAGGATAACGACCAGTCATCATCATCGCTCTGGAAGGTGCGCAGGTGCTAGCCCCAGAGTAAGACTGATTAAAAACAGCACCCTCTTTGGCTAGACGATCGATATTGGGGGTTTGAACAATACCACCCCCAAAGGTTGAAATATCGTTATAGCCCAAATCATCAGCAACAATAAGAATAATATTAGGCGGACGCTCTAGGTTGGTAGTGGTGCTCACACTTGGCCCTTGCTGCCAGGGTATATCTCGCGGTTCAGATACCTCTACTGAAGAATAGCGATACTCAATCACTCCCAGTAATATTTCGACACGGAAAAACCAGCCAATCGACGCTGTTACAACGATTAGCGCGACCATGATTGCTAGAGTTTTTTTCATACGGCGTTCCTTATTTTAGAAATATTATGAACGTGTTGCTACCTACCAAATTTTATAACGAGGCCCTCTTTGCTTGGGCTTTTTGTATTCCTGGGGTAGTGAACAAATTCTGTCCATACGACTAGTGCTTCCATCAGCATATTCCCACACCAGTTGTTCACCTTCCCTGTAACGCTTAACAACAACTGGCCCCCAACCAAATACATGAAAATCCAGCACTCCTTCATTCCACTTCACACCTGCAGATGTGCGCGGGCAATATTCTTTCTCACCAATGGTAAAAAGAACCGCACCTTCAGTATCGTTTGAAGTCAAGCCACCAGAGCTGTTTGGCCCTGCATCATGGATAATCCCCGCAGCGGTTACCACTACCCGCGAGCCACATTGCTCAACCCGTTCAATATGACCTACCTTACCGGTCACAGCTTTCCATAATCCCCTAATATCATCTGCTTGCTCTGTTAGAGGCTCTGTGCACTCTGCCAAAATCGGCATAGGAAAATGGTCATAACCACAATCGGGCGTGTTCCCTTTAGGTATATCTGCGGCTAACTTACTACTTCCATCAAGGATGGGTAGTTCACAGTAATCAATTTGACTGCCATCCCCGGAAAGGACCAGAGGATTAATCGTCAACGGCGGTCTGTTTGAGAAATATAGTTGCCAGAATCCCAAACTGAAAAGCAGCAGTAATCCCACTAATATTACTGCAATAATTTTTTTCATAATCTAATGCATCACTGACTTGGTTATTTGCAATTATTAGACTTTTGCATATTGGCACTACTCATGTCAATATATTTTGAGCGGTTGCCTACTGTTAGATTTTAAAATTATTACCACTGCCAATCTGTGGTGCTAAAACAAGTGGTTAGGCAACTTTTTCTCTCAATATTGAATTGGCCTCACAACATTCATGAGACTGCGCCTATATACTCTAATGGCTTTTGATAATAAAGTGGCTGGATCAGTAAATATGTAAACACAATTACCCTTAAATAATAGTTTAAATCTAAATACACCGATATCCGAGGAGCGCTAGTTTATACATGAGACACTTCAATATTTTGATAAAAA
>Ga0209534_10005120_pt1 | contig 11756 bp, 10 predicted proteins | sample COG_07_FD_184751 | JGI IMG/M metagenome (GOLD analysis project Ga0209534, IMG submission 184751) | Pelagic Microbial community sample from North Sea - COGITO 998_met_07 (SPAdes) (version 2) | ecosystem: Environmental > Aquatic > Marine > Neritic zone/Coastal water | place: Helgoland, sampling... | reverse complement strand
GGACCGGCAGCGCGCTCGGTTCTGGCGCATATGGAACACATGGTGGAAACAAACCGCGCCGATTGCGACGGCCCGGTAACACTGGATTCCGTCTTCGCACCGCCCAGCCGTAACTAATCGACCAAGCGGGCACCTTTACGCTCAGGGATGAATTTCGATGGTGGTCCCGTCATCGACCATGTTCCAGACCTGATCCATCTCGCGATTAGTCAGCGCGATGCACCCCTGGGTCCAGTCCAGACGCGGATGGCCGACATCCTTGGCACTCCACCTGGTCGGCAACCCGTGGATCATGATCTGCCCGCCGGGATCGACCCCTAACCGGTTCGCCCGTTCCCGATCGGCACGATTGGGATACGAAATATGTAATGCGCGGTAAAATTTGGATTTGTCGGAATCGAGCCGGTAATCAACTTTGTAGGTGCCTTCCGGCGTCCGGGCATCACCTTCCCGCGTCTTGTGGCCCTTGGGGTATCGGCCCAGCGCCACACGGAAAACCTTCATCACACGATCACCCCGCATCAGGACCAGCCGGCGCTCGCCTTTGAGCACGACCAGACGATCCGCCTTGAGCGGCGTCCACACGGCAACATCGTTCGGCGCGGCATTAACCTGACCGCCGAATGAAATGAGCGTCGCGATTAAAAGTGCAACCAGCGTTCGCACTGCAAGCCCCGTTTCCATGGGTTGAACGTTGAAAAACAGATTTAAACCAAAAGGTTAAGACATTGCAAACAGCAAGCATAAAAGGGGCACTGCGTCACGCAGACGTGACCCCGATGCGTCACACAGACTTTACCCTGTCGAAAACAACGAAAGAATGGTCATGATCGTCTTTCTCGCTTGCGGAATGCCTCTCGCGTGACGTTTCCGTCCAGCCCGCGCGTTCGAATGCCGGGAAGGTAACATCGCCCTCGACCGCGGCATGCACTTCAGTGAGATAAATCCGGTCGGCCAGTTTCAGCGCCGCCTCGTAAAGTCCTGCGCCGCCAATCACCATTACCTCTCCGAGGCCCAACCCCTCAGCATGTGCGACGGCCGCATCCAGACCGTCGAATACCTCTATGCCATCGGACGAAAACCCGCGGTTGCGGCTGACGACGAGATTGGGGCGGCCCGGCAGGGGGCGGCCAATGGATTCAAACGTTTTCCGGCCCATGATAATAGGCTTGCCCATCGTGACCGCTTTGAAATACCGCAGATCCCCTGACAGCCGCCATGGCAACCCACCTTCCCGTCCGATAACCCCGTTTTCGGCAGCCGCGACAATCAGAGCGACAGTCATTGCCTCAGCCCCCGTCAGACTGCGACGGCCGCCGGGATATGCGGGTGAAACCGGTACCCGTCGAGCGTAAAGTCATCGTACTTGAAACCGAATATATCGGTAACGCTTGGATTCAACGTCATCGTCGGGAGCGGATAGGCTTCCCGCGCGAGCTGCTCGTCGGTCTGTTCGATATGATTCGCATAGAGATGCGCATCGCCCAGCGTATGGACAAATTCACCGGGTTGAAGCCCCGTCGCCTGCGCCATCATCAGGGTAAGCAGCGCATAGGACGCAATGTTGAACGGCACGCCCAGAAAAATATCTGCGCTGCGTTGATAGAGCTGACAGGAGAGCTTTCCGTCGGCGACGTAAAACTGGAACAGGCAGTGACAGGGCGGCAGCGCCATGGTTTCGATCTGCGGCACGTTCCACGCGCTGACAATCAGGCGTCGCGAATCTGGATTGGTTTTTATCTGGTTGGTGACCTGTGCGATCTGGTCGACCGTCGTGCCGTCGCCCGCGTCCCAGGATCGCCATTGTGCGCCGTAAACCGGCCCCAGATCGCCGTTCTCATCTGCCCACTCGTTCCAGATCGAGACCCCGTTATCTTTCAGATACGCGATATTGGTATCGCCCTGCAGAAACCACAAAAGCTCATGGATGATGGACTTGGCATGAATCTTCTTCGTCGTGACCATGGGGAACCCCTCGGCCAGATCGAACCTCATCTGATGGCCGAACACGCTGTAGGTCCCGGTACCCGTGCGGTCGTCCTTCCAGACGCCGGTTTCGCGGACACGTCGCATAAGATCGAGATATTGCTGCATGGTTCTCTTTTTTGCCCATAATCGGCTCGCTGACAAACTTGCCAAGCTTCCCTTTAATTTAAGGCCGAATCACCCTATATTAGAAGGGCTGGCTTGCCAGCTATGGTGATAAACGACTTGTGTAATAAACGGAGTGGACCCGGGGGCAGTACCCGGCGCCTCCACCAATTTTCCGGCTTGGCCGGCCCCTGGTAAGGGGTCCGCACACGGTTTTGGGGGCGAAACAGGATCGACACACGTGTAAAGACTTGTCTTTTGCCCGGTATGGTACCGCCGTTAGCGGGCCGTTTTTACAAGAGCCAATGATAATGACTTGGCCCTCGCTGCCTAATTAGGCAAGCGCGGTTCGGGGGGGCGCCGGGCAACAGAAGCCCCTCCACTAATTCTTCGGCTGAAATCAGAATGAATCCTGAATCGATCAGATACGGTTGCGCTTGCGGTTCCGGCCAGCATGACCTAAGAGTCCCCGCCATGTCCGAAGATATGATGGATTATCAGGCACTGGTAGAGCGCGCGATGAAAGGCGTCGTGCGCGAAGCCCTGTTGAAGGTCAGCGAGGATGGTCTCCCCGGTGAGCATCATCTGTACATCACGTTCCGAACGCAGGACGAGGGTGTCGAGACCACAGACCGGCTAATTTCGCAGTATCCCGAAGAAATGACCATTGTTCTTCAGTACCAGTTCTGGGGTCTCGAAATTTCCGATGACGCCTTCGAGATCACACTCAGTTTCTCCGGCACGAACGAGCGGCTTTATGTCCCGTTTGATTCCGTTGTCGGCTTTGCCGACCCTTCGGTGAATTTCGGTCTTCAGTTCAAAGCGACAGAAGCCGATATGGCCGGCGTCGGCCCCGACGACCTCCAGGACATCGAAGAGACTGATAACAACGATACGCCGCCCGATTCCTCAGACGGAAACGACGATGGCGAACAGAAGACCGGCGAAGTCGTCGCGCTCGACGCCTTCCGCAAAAAGAAGACCTGACCCACTCCTGAATTACCCCGGGGATTATCCCAATGGCTGATGATAATTTTCACGAGATGTTTCCGCTTGGCGAAGACACGACCGAATACCGCAAGCTGACATCCGACTTCGTCTCCACCGCAGAATTTGAAGGCGAGGAGGTTCTGGTCGTCGACCCCGAAGGCATCAAGCAGCTTTCCGCCCAGGCCTTTGTCGATATCGCCCATTACCTGCGCCCCGGCCATCTGGAGCAGCTGCGCAAAATTCTCGACGACCCGGAGGCATCCGATAACGACCGTTTCGTCGCACTCGACCTGCTAAAGAATGCCAATATATCGTCCGGCGGTATATTGCCGATGTGCCAGGATACGGGTACCGCGATCATCATGGCGAAGAAGGGCCAGAATGTCTGGGTGAAGGGCAATGACGAAGCCGCGATATCGGACGGCGTGCTGAAGACCTACCAGGAAAGCAACCTGCGCTATTCGAACGTGGCACCGCTGTCGATGTTCCAGGAAGTGAATACGGGCAATAACCTCCCCACCCAGGTCGATATCTATTCGACAGAGGGCAACGCATACAAATTCCTGTTCGTCGCCAAGGGCGGCGGGTCTGCTAATAAAACCTTCCTGTTTCAGCAGACGCCTGCAGTCATGAACGAAGATAAAATGATCGCGTTTCTGGATGAAAAAATCCGCACACTCGGAACCGCCGCCTGCCCGCCCTATCACCTGGCGATCGTAATCGGCGGCACTTCGGCCGAGCTGAACCTTAAAACAGTGAAACTCGCCAGCACGCGCTATCTCGACAACCTGCCGACACACGGCAACGAATACGGTCAGGCCTTCCGCGATCTGGAGATGGAACAGAAGGTCCTGGAACTGACGCGTCAGATGGGTATCGGGGCACAGTTCGGCGGCAAGTATTTCTGCCATGATGTCCGTGTCATCCGCCTGCCGCGGCACGGCGCCAGCGTACCGATCGGGCTCGGGGTTTCATGCTCCGCCGACCGACAGGCGCTCGGCAAGATCACCAAGGACGGTGTGTTCATTGAACAGCTCGAGATGAACCCGGCGAAATATATGCCGGAGGTCGAACCGACAGAGCTTGCCGACGAAGTCGTCCAGATCGATCTGAACCAGCCCATGGATGAAATTCGTAAAATTCTGAGCGGCTGCGCGGTGAAAACGCGCCTGTCCCTGACCGGCTCCATGATCGTCGCACGCGATGCAGCACATGCGAAAATCAAGGAACGCCTGGATGCAGGCGAGGAAATGCCCGAACATTTCCGCAATAACGCGATCTATTACGCCGGCCCGGCCAAGACGCCGGAAGGCTACGCGTCCGGCTCGTTTGGTCCGACCACTGCGGGCCGGATGGATTCCTACGTTGAGGAATTCCAGGCAAAGGGCGGCAGTTTCGTGATGCTCGCCAAGGGCAATCGATCGAAGCAGGTCACCGATGCCTGCAAGGCACATGGCGGGTTTTATCTCGGCTCCATCGGTGGCCCCGCGGCGCGGCTGGCGCAGGACTGCATCAAGAAAGTCGAGTGCGTTGAATACCCGGAACTTGGTATGGAAGCGATCTGGCGGATCGAAGTTGAGGATTTCCCCGCCTTCATCGTCGTTGACGACAAAGGTAACGACTTCTTCGCCAATATCTGACCGCGCACGCAAACGGCGCACTTCATGTCGATCCTGCCCGACATTCTTGAACCGGGTTTGACGACTGTCTTCTGCGGATCGGCGGCGAGTTCCGCATCCGCGCGGCTTGGTGCCTATTACGCAGGACCGGGCAACCGGTTCTGGTCGGCGCTGTTCGAAGCCGGCCTGACGCCTTCCCTGCTCGCACCTTCGCAATTTCGTCTGCTACCGGATTTCAGTATCGGCATCACCGACCTTGCCAAGCATGAATCCGGCATGGATATCGCGTTGTCGTCGAATGCCTATGACGCCGGCGCGCTTCTGACAAAGATAAAGACATACAAGCCCCGGCACCTTACCTTTACCGGCAAACGGCCCGCGGGCATTTTCCTGCTCGAAGCACTTGGCGCAACATTGAAAGACTATGGCGAGCAACCGGAGACAATCGGTGCGACACGCATTTTCGTCATGCCTTCTCCGTCCGGTGCGGCGCGGCGTTGGTGGTCGCTGGAGCCATGGACTAAACTGGGCGCAATCCATCAGGCTGCCATCCGGGAACAGGGAAGCGGGAAATGAAATTTTGTGTATTCGGCGCAGGCGCGGTCGGCGGATTTGTCGGCGGGATGGTTGCCCGGACATCTTCCGAGGTCTCACTCGTTGCCCGCGGAGACCACCTTACAGCATTGAAAAAAAACGGGCTGCGCGTCGTCACCCCGGACGAAGAATTCACCGTCACCCCACCGGCGACAGACGACCCCGCCGAGCTTGGCGTACAGGACGTCGTGTTCCTGTCGGCAAAGGCCCATGCGCTCACCGCGGCGGCGGAGGCCATGCGGCCACTGATCGGGCCCGACACCATCATCGTGTCGGCGCAGAACGGTATTCCCTTCTGGTATTTCCATGCCCATGGCGGGCAGTTGGACGGCCATACGCTGCAGACGGTCGATCCGGGCAGTCGCATCGCCGGCACGATCGGCTGCGAGCGAGTCATCGGCTGCGTGATCACATCGAGCAATACGGTGGTCGAACCGGGCGTCGTCCGCAATATCGGCAACCGCATATTCGCCATCGGTGAACCCGACGGCACCCTGTCACCACGTTTGAACGATATCGCCGAAATCCTGACCGAAGCCGGGCTGGATGCCCCCACGACTCCGGCGATCCGCAGCGAAGTCTGGGTCAAGATGTGGGGCAACGTGTCGTTCAGCCCGATGGCGGCCCTGACCATGTCAAAACTCGGCCCGCTGGTCGAACGTGACGATCTGCAGCGTCTCGGCGTTTCGATTATGGAAGAAGTACAGGCTGTCGGTGAGGCGCTTGGCGTGCCTTTCCATCAGAAAATTGCCGACCGTGTGGAGGGAACACGCAAAGTATCCGGCCACAAGACATCAATCCTGCAGGACCTCGAGGCGGGCCGCCCGATGGAAGTCGACGGCATTACCGGTGCTGTCGTCGAACTCGGTCGCCTGACGGGTGTCGAGACCCCGATGATTGACCTGACATATGCCCTTTTGCGCCAACGGGCCCGCGAAGCAGGGCTTTATCCGGAAATCGGTTTCGACCCACTGGCCTTACCGGACGCCTGAAATCAGGCGAACTGGAAAATACCCTCGACCTCGATCGCGACGCCGAAGGGCATCGAGGCCACACCGACCGCCGTGCGCGAATGCCGTCCCGGATCACCGTATACATCAATAAACAGCTCTGACGCGCCGTTCAGGACGGCGGAAACATCGGTGAAATCAGGATCGACATTGATATAGCCCTTTATCCGCACGATCTCCGTCACACGGTCCATATCACCCAGGGCCTCCTTGATACATGCGAGCACCATCAAGGCGCTGGTCCGGGCTGCGAGCTGCCCCTCTTCAAGTGAGTATTCCCGGCCGACCTTGCCGATAAACGATATTTCATTGTCGATGCGGGGCACCTGGCCGGAAACGAACAACAAATCGCCCGCGATTTTCCAGTTCAGGATCTTCGCAACCTTCGGACTCGCGGCAATCGGGAGCGTAACCCCCATTTCAGCAAGCTTGCTTTCGATTTTTCCAGCCATAGTTAAATCCTACATCGTTGTTCTTACGTAGTACCAATACATCACAGTCGACAGATCAACGCAAAACGGGCGAAATCGAGCGATATGGCCGGAAAACAGACCCGCACAGAGCGTGATTCGATGGGCCGCATCGCGGTACCTGCGGACTGTTACTGGGGCGCTCAGACGCAGCGAAGCCTCAAAAACTTCCCCATCGGGACCGAAAAAATGCCCGACGCGGTCATTGAAGCCCTCGGCAGGCAAAAACAGGCCGCCGCCCTCGCAAATATTCATCTCGGCGCGCTTGATAAGAAGCGTGGCCGGGCAATCGTGCGGGCTGCGGCGGAGGTCGCATCCGGAAAGCTGACGGACCACTTCCCCCTGGTTGTCTGGCAGACCGGTTCCGGCACACAGACCAACATGAACGCCAATGAGGTAATCGCAAACCGCGCCAACGAAATTCTTGGCCAACCACTCGGGACGATGGACCCCGTGCACCCGAACGATCACGTCAATCTTGGCCAGTCATCGAATGATTCCTTCCCGACCGTGATGCATATCGCGGCCGTCAGTCAGCTCCAGGATCGCCTGTTGCCGGGTCTGGCGCGGCTGCAGGCAGCACTCGCCGACCGGGAGAAAGCATTTGCCAAGATCGTCAAAACCGGGCGAACGCATTTACAGGATGCAACGCCGCTGACCCTCGGCCAGGAATTTTCGGCGTATGTCACGCAATTGCAAAACAGTGTCTCTCGTATCGAAGACACTTTGCCCCGCTTGCTCAGCCTCGCCCAGGGCGGAACCGCCGTCGGAACAGGGCTGAATTCGGTCCGCGGTTTTGACCGGCGATTTTCCACAGAACTGCGTAAACTTACGGGCCGCCGGTTCACCGTTGCCCCCAACAAGTTCGAGGCCATGGCATCACATGATGCAATCGTTGAAGCGTCCGGCGCTCTCAACGTTGTCGCTGTATCACTGATGAAGATCGCCAACGACATCCGCCTGCTGGCCTCAGGACCGCGAACGGGTATCGGAGAAATAAACCTGCCGGCAAACGAGCCGGGCTCCTCGATCATGCCCGGCAAGGTAAACCCGACCCAGGCGGAAGCGCTGACGATGATCTGCGCCCAGGTAATGGGCAATCACACGACGATTACCGTGGCCGGATCACACGGCCACCTTCAGCTGAACACTTTCAAGCCGGTAATGATTTTCAACCTGCTCCAGTCAATCGCACTGCTTGCGGATGGCACGACAAGTTTTGCCGAACGCTGTGTAGACGGGATCACGGCAAATGATCGACGCATCGCAGATCTACTCGACAAATCGCTCATGCTTGTAACCGCACTTACGCCACACATCGGCTACGATAATGCTGCGCGCATTGCCAAGAATGCCTTTGCCGGTGAATTGACCCTTCGAGATGCCGCCATCCAGAGCGGTCTTGTAACGCCGGTGGAGTTCGACCGCTGGGTACGTCCTAATGATATGTTAAAGCCGTCCTCAGCCGGACGGAGAAAGTAGTCGCTTTGCTTAGAAAACGCTCCGTTACCATTGCGGGTCATCGCACGAGTATCTCGCTGGAAGACGAATTCTGGTCGGAACTGGTCAGGATTGCTGGCGATAAGAAAACCTCACTCAACAGCCTGATTTCACGCATTGACGAAGGCCGCGCGACGAACCTTTCTTCTGCGATCCGCCTCCACGTTCTTGCCGACCTGAAGGGCCTCTCACAGCAGAATTCACGCGAACAAGAAACCGTCTGCTAGCGCCCCAGTCCCTTTAAGAGTCCGCGAATAATATCTTCGGGCCTCGGCTGTTGTTGTTGCTGCAGTTGCTGCCCCCCGTCGCTGTTCTTCGCACCCGGCACCAGGTTCTGGATGAGCCCGCCAATACCCCGCTGCAACACCCATGCCTGTAACGCCTGAAAATCAAACAGGCGCCGTGGGTTATCGGGCGCCCCGACCGCACGCACGCGGAACGGGGGCGCGTCTGCATGATCGGTCAAACGGAAATCCGCATTCATTTCCATGTTCCACCGCGGCAGGTCGACAAAGCCGCGTGCATTCCCGGCTCCTGCATCGGCGACCAGCTGCAGATCGTTTGTGATCATGACCCCCTTGGTAATGTCGAACGTTCCCTTCAACGACGAGAATTTCGTCTCGCCACCGTCCATGGCAGATGTCAGGGCCCCGAGCAGGCCCGCAAGCTGGTTTATATTTTTCAGATTCTCACTGACCCGTTTCAGCTCGAACCCTTTGACGACACCGTCGACCACGTCGATTTTTCCCTTTCCCGACAAAGCCCTGATCATGTCTAGCTCGCTCCGGCCCCGGGCGGACAAATCCATCCCGAAGCTCAGAATTCCCGTGGCTATGTCGAATTCCGCCGCCTGAAACAATGCTTTTCCGACATTTGCCTTGGTCACTGTAAGCGACGTTGTCGCGACCGGGACACCACGCCCGTCAACCTTGCCCCGCATCTCAAACCCACCATCGAACATGGTCCCGGTGATACGCTGGACGTCGAGGACCTTGTCTTTCAGCACCGCGACAATTTTCGGCTGATCGACCCGAAAGGTTTTGTACAAAACAGCTTCGGCACGGAGATCGATATTGGCATCAACGACTCCCAACGCGTCTGTGTTGATCTGCTCGCGCGACCACCGCTGCCCCGCCGACGCCCCGCCAGCTCCCGTGCGGGCGGGTGATACTCCTGATGGCTGCCCGGCACCTTGCTGTGTCCGGCGTCCTCGGGGAGGCGCTTCCAGAAAATCACTCAGCGGTATCGTCGACGTAACAAGCGACAGCTTCACGTCCGGCCTCGCGCCATCTGCCCCGGCGGCCCGGTAGGAGCCCTCCCCCGAAACGCTGGTAGGCCCGATTTTCCCCGTAAGACCGGTGATCGCCATTGCGTCTTCCGATCCCGACAGCTTGACTGCCATGCTTAACCCGCCGAGACGCGGGTTCGCAGGTTTAAATCCGGGATCGAACGCCCGGACAAACCTTACGAGGTTCGGGTGCCGCATATCTGCAGTGATATCGTATTTCGGGATTCCAAGCGGCGTGCCGATCGTGCCTCCAACCCTGAAAGCCCCACCGGCGACCCCGCCATTTGCATCCAGCGTCACATTGTTGCCGTTACCCTTGAGGTTAAGTTTCAGGCCGACACGCCCAACGGCCGGCCCGGGTTTCCCGGCGGCGAACACGTTGGCAAGACGCGCCAGTTCCGGGTGCTGCGCGTCGACCGAAATATCCAGCGCGGGCGAAGCTGACGGGCCTGAAAGTGCCGACACCTTGCCGACAATTTTCGCAGTGACCTCGGCAAGCTGAAGCTTCGCATCGATCGTCAAACCATTTTCAGATGCATCGGTCCGGCTGGTCAGACGCATCTTGCCGAGTTTCCTCGGGTCAACCGGTGCGTCGATTCCGGCGATTCTGAAAAACCCGGTCAGGTTGTCCGAGGCGGCGGTAATCGTTCCCTTGAAGGTCGGGATGCCGTCAAAGCCGGACAGGGCCCCTTTCACCTGGCCGCTGGTACCCGCAAGGTTCCGGACACTCGCATCACGCAGGGTCATGACACCGTTCACCAGCGTACCGTCCAGGCGAACGCCCTGAATAGCCATGCGCTGATAGCTCAGACTGCCGACCCGAAAGGTCAGGTTGGCATCAAAATCATTAAGAACAGTGAGCGGCCCGGACGCCACCACCCCGGGAGTCGTTTTATCATCTGGCTTCGGACCGGCGTCGCCGCTTGGTGGCTTTGACGCATGCGCTGCAACCTTCTTCCCGATATAGGCATCGGCATTGATCTGATCGATGCTGAAGCTGGCGCCAAATGCAGCCCGTTCACGAAGCGCGACAGTGACGCCGCCGCTCATTCGCGAGGCATCCAGCTGGGCCACGATACCGGCCGCCTGAACCTGTTCGGAATTTCCACTCACATCGGTGCTGACATTGAAACGCCGCAGCCTGTCCGCCGGAACCGTCGAGACATCGACACCACTCCAGGCAAGAAGACGCCGTAAGTTGGTCGAGCGAACGGCCGCCTTGCCCGCATAGGTCAACGCTCCTTTCGGCGCCGATAGAGTTCCCGACGCGGATAGCTCGGTCGCGCCCGGGAACCTTGCCGTCAGCGTGTTCAGCGTAATGGCCCCACCCTTTAGCGAAACTGCGAGACGAACTGCACGAATACGATCCTGCATCGCAACCACTTCATCGATCGTCAGGTCGATATTGGCTTCGATGTCGTTCGGCAGTTCAAACGCCGGCGCCGGGGTCGCGGGAACAACCCGGTTATCCGCCCCGGCCTCAGACGATTCAGAACTCGGCGCCACAGAACCGGGCGAAGCGGGCTGCGACCGCGACGTTTCAGAGACAGCCAAAAAGGCATCCGCGTCCAGTGACGCCATCCGAACAGCAACATCTGCGCGGATACCATTCTCCAGCGCCACGCGGATGTTCCCCGTCGCAGTGGATTTCCCAAGTTGCAGCACCAAATCATTGACGGCGACCGCCTTTTCGGACCCTGCCATCGTCGCCGAAACCGCGAAGGACTGTCCGAGCTGCGCCAGGGGGGCTGAACGGGTCAATGACGCAAGAAGCCCGGCGAGATTGTCTCCTTTACCGTCAAGCTTCGCCGAAATCGACGGTTTCGTTTCCACGTCCGTGACGGTTCCGGACAGGTTGATCTCCGCGGTCGACCCTGGCGCGCCGAGGGTCACGTGGAACGGTAAGGCACCCTTCTCGACAAAACGCCGAACGTCAGCCTTTACGGTTAGCGGCGTATCGCGAACAGTCAGCCCCCCTTTGAATGCGAACGGCCCGGTGAAAGACCCGGCAGAGATATCGGCGGTCAGATTCCTGATGCGTTCAATCGTCCCGGATGCCGTATCGCGATAGACGATGGTGCCGTTTTCGATCGTCAGTGCATCAAGGCGGAATGCCGACGCGTTCTTTGCCTGGCCAGCACCCGGTGTCACCGTTGACGGCCGTGGTCCGGCGGCAGGGGCAGCACTACCAGCA
>Ga0209534_10005116_pt1 | contig 11760 bp, 8 predicted proteins | sample COG_07_FD_184751 | JGI IMG/M metagenome (GOLD analysis project Ga0209534, IMG submission 184751) | Pelagic Microbial community sample from North Sea - COGITO 998_met_07 (SPAdes) (version 2) | ecosystem: Environmental > Aquatic > Marine > Neritic zone/Coastal water | place: Helgoland, sampling... | reverse complement strand
ACAACTCTCTATTGGTCAAAGTTGGATGAAAATCAAGATCGGTTGGGAGGTTAACGCCATCACTTGCACCTGCAATTGGTTCTATAGTAACCTCCGCACCGTTGTATAGATCGATAAGGTTTGGGGTTGCTGGTCCAACTTGAAAGGTCGTATTTAAAAAATCGTCTCCAGAGTTTTCGTCGGGGTTCGTGCCATTCAAATTACTAATCCAAACCATAACCGTTTGGTTTCCGTAGGTTGTAAAGTTAAGAGGAATTGAATGCTCAATTTCTTCTGTTTCGGTGTAGTGTAAAGACGAGCCAGTAACCGCATGTGTTTGTGTTGGTCCGTTGTCAATTGAGTAGCTAAGGGTGTAGGCTGTTATTTCAGTGGTTCCTTGATTGGAAACCACCGCAGACAAATCAAAGGTTCCTGGAACCATATAATTCACCACGTTTGTGGATTCTAAAGACAGGTCGTATGCCATTGGCTGGCTTGCCGAAAACGTAAAGACTTCATTGAGTCCAGTTTCCCCAGTAAAGTATTCTATTTCATACCCATTTACAAGCACTTCAAATTCAAAACCGCCATCGGCATAATCATCAATGTAGTGGATGGCATAATCTTCACCTTCTGTAACACACCAGGGCCCTACAGTGACAACCTGACCATTGGCATAGCCCCCTGTAGGACCTAATTCGGCGCCGCCGCCGGCGCATCCAACGTTTGTATTTCCACCAGAAGCAATGGTTCCCACGCCGCAGGCGTTTGTCGCTGGAACAAGCTCCCAATAGCCATCGCTGGCAAAGCCATCTGTAGTGATGACAATTGTTACTTTTACTTCACCAGCAAGGCATTGGCTGTAAGTGATGTTGAGACAAAAGAGACTGACAAAAAGAGGGATTAGTGTTTTTTATAGGTGAATATATGTTTAGCAAGCGCGTATACGGATTGGTGTACGGTCATTTTGTAATTATTAAATTGGTTTGTGGTACAAATATAATCACTTTCCTATCACAATTAACAGATAAACCTATTTTAGACCGCTTAAAAGCGCAGTGGTGGTGCCTCAGCCGTAGAGAAAACGGCTAAATGCGAAAAGAGGATACAGGCCTGTACTATAAAAGCCCTCTGAAAAGAGGGCTTAATTTTAATTATTTGAGTGTGAGCCATCACAATATCCATCTGGGTTTTGCGTATTTCCACAGCCACACTTGGGGCGGTCTTGTTTTTTGTAAATCATAATTTTTATATTTTTAGTAATGTTATGTCAAGCGTAATTTCATCTAAGATTAGAGTATCCCCCAAGTTTTCAAAAAAGCTTCCTGAAGCAAATTGAATGTCAAATTTTGACCGATCAAAAGTTAATTTACTTTCAATTCTATCTTCGTAAACACTCAAACTAAAATCGACAGGATGGGTAATGCTTTTAATTGTTAAGTCTCCTGTGAGCTGATAAGAGTTGTTGTTTTGAGAAATCACTTTTTTGATCACCAAGGTTGCTTCAGGGTGTTTTTCCACTGAAAAAAAGTCGTCAGATTTTAAGTGTCCTTCAAGCTTTTGTTTCCATTCACCCGTTAAATCATCATTCGTTAATGAGGTCATATCCACTGCAAAGACTCCAGATGGATTGTTTGGGTCGTCTAATGAGACTGTTGCCGAATTAAACGCTAAAGAACCTGAGTGGGCTTGCTTTGTGATTTTTTCCCCAGTCCATTTGATGTTGCTCTTGTTTAAATCAAATTTGATCTGTGAAAAAGCAGTTGTTGTGACTGCAATTAATAAAATGGATACTAAATTTTTTGTTTTCATAGCTATTATTTTTTTTGTTCCTGCAATAGTAATACATTTGGAAACATAAAGTAACTTGTTACCTTTAAGTAACTATAATATTCTAGGTACTTTATGGTAACTAAAACAGTCTTATGAAAGTAACGAACGATATATGCCCAGTCACTTCTTTTACAGAAATGTTAGGAGGAAAATGGAAGCTTATAATTATCAATATTATTAGAACAAGAGGGGTAATTCGATTTGGTCAACTCGCCGCCGCGATCCCAACTATTTCAAGAAAAGTATTGACAGACCAATTAAAGAGTTTAGAAAAAGATTCGCTTATAAATAGAAAGCAATACCCAGAAATCCCTCCAAAAGTAGAATACTCATTAACCAAAAAATCGGAACGCCTTTGCGGTGTTTTTAAGACCATTGAAGAATGGGTACGCCAACCTTAAGACGTTTATAATACAAAAAAACCCTTCAGTTAAGATGGGTTTTTAGTTTATAAAAAAAACGGACTCCTAAAAAAGGATTCAGTATATTTTTGTGACGTTAGTTTTTTATGAATTTTTTTGTGGATGCTTTTTTGCCATCTGAAACGTTAATAAAGTAAACACCTTTTGAAAGCGGCGCGATGTCTAGCTTATTTTGACCCCTAACATCAAGTACTTCTTTTCCAAGAATAGTATAAATGGTGGCCCTTTCAATCGATGTACTATCGATAAACAAAAAGTCTTTTGCTGGGTTTGGATATACCGAGAAATGCTGATCTACCAGATCCCCCGCTGACAGAGGGTCCAGTTTGGTGTAGTAAAAAAAGGATTGAACTGCTTCGCCCTCAAACGGATCCCATAGACCAGAGATCGTGTTGTTATATTCGTAACTTATTCCCATTCTATTTAGCTTTGTATCGCTGTCGAGAACTGTTGAATATTCCGTTTAAAACTGGGTATAAAACTACTTGATTCTGAATCATATTTCGGAAATAAAGAATAGGCCATATGTCCATTCTCATCGTAAGCATATCCACTTTGGTTATAATAAGCTATAACGCCATCGTTATCAAACGCCGTGGTTTCAATAAGCGTTATATTTCCATTCAGATCGTATGTTGTGTTCTCTTGAGAAATATTGATATAATCGCCAGTGTCTGCATTCAATGTTTGAATTAAATAAGTCATCTCATTCTCATCGTATGTGTATACATTTCTACTATAAGGCAAAAAAGATACAGTCTCTGAATCCCAACTGTAAAAGTCTGTGTCTAGTATCCTATTGTTCTCATCGTATGTTATTACTTTTTTATAAGAATCCACATAAACTTCAGTGTCTGTATTCCAGCTTTGAGTTATAGTAGTCTCCACATAACCGTCCTCTGTGACGACATCTTTGTTATTATTCACATAACTGTTAGCATTTGCATCCCATATTTGAGCTAAAATTGTCCTCCCATTCTCAACGTATGTGAAAGTTATTTTTATATAATTCACATATCCGTTAGTATCTGTATCCCAATTGTAATATGTATAGAGCGTCGGGTCTCCGTTCTCATTGAAAATGCTTTCCAATTTTTGACTAGGCACAAAAGAGTCACTCGCTGTGTCCCACTGGTAAATTGTCTTAAGCACCTCATTGCCATTCACATCATATGTCAAATCTCTTTTGTAAGATAATTGATCTCCAGAAAAATTCACCTCAACTAAACGGTCCAACCGCAACCCTACAACAGGTGTAGCTATGGCTGACAAATGTGCTTGATCCCTTGAACTATCATGGCTAAAATTGGTTTGGAATTTTCTAAAATCAGTATTTGTGTGACGTTCTGAACGGTTTGCAAAACTTCCGTGCTCAAAAGATTGTCCATTACTAAGCAAAGGAAGTATAAGTATTAAAAGTAATTTTTTCATCATTAAATTGGTTTATCCCACAAATATAATGACTTTTATATCACAATCAATTTAAAAAATGCGTATTTGTGTTAGAACAATACACCTAAAGCCTCTACAGAAAGTTTCAGTAAGCGATGGGGTAATTATGTAAACAGCACGTTCAATTTACAGACGTGGCTTAGGGAGCACTAGTGGATTAGAGCATTCTGACTGCTTCAACGTTAAATAAATAGCTCCGCTTTTATTTTTTGTCTTTGCTGTCTAAATTCCATCGATATCCAAAATTTAAAATTCCTTTTGAAACTCTATTGGTGGGATTCCTCGGATTATATTCAAGGGAAGTGATCCAATAGCCTTTTTCCCCTTTGGCAAAACTAGATTGCCCATAGATGTTAAATGGGAAGGGTCTTATTCCGACCACAACTTTTGTGTTATTAAATTTTTTGCCGATTCCAATTTTACCTGTTACAAGAGTTGGAAGTGCAAAACCAACTTCATATTCAAAAATTAGGTCATTTTCATTTATGTACGTTTTACCCCAGAGAACGGATGTTCCAGGAAAGACAAAATCTTCATCTTCTAAAAAAGCAATCCCAAAATTCCATTCTATAAACGACTCCTTAGACCGCTCTTTAGTTAACTCTTGTGCAGTACTGCGGCCTATAAAGAAAACAGAAATACTGAAAAATAAAAGTAATTTTTTCATCATTAAATTGGTTTATAAAACAAACATACAAAAAAATAGTTCAGTAGCTTTGGAGCTAAACGTACTGAGTAACCGACTCAAAACAAAAAGGGGCCTATTTCTTTTAGCTTTTAGTGTTTTAGGGACGTTGCTTCAACAAAAAACCCCTCAGTTAAGAAGGGTTTTTTGAGTTTATAAAAAGAACGAACTCCTTAGAAAGGATTCAGCATGCTTTTAAGGCGTTAGTTTTTTATGAATTTTTTAGTGGATGCTTTTTTGCCATCTGAAACGTTAATAAAGTAGACACCCTTTGAAAGCGGCGAGATGTCTAGCTTATTTTGACCCCTAATTTCAAGTACTTTTTTTCCAAGAATAGTATAAATGGTGGCCCTTTCAATCGTTGTATTATTGATAAATAAAGACTCTTTTGCGGGGTTTGGATATACTGAGAAATGCGCCTGCTCAATACCCGCTGTTGATAATGAAGATAATTTAGTGTAGTAAAGAAATGATTGAAGTGCTTCGCCCTCAAACGCGTCCCATTGTTCAGAGATCGTGTTATATTTAGAAATTGTTCCCATTCTCTTTAGGCTAGAATCGGTATCTACATCGGTTTCATAGTCCATTTTAAAAGCGGGTATAAAATCAGCTAAGCCTGTGTCATAATTGGAATAGAGATAAGACTCTATATGCCCATTCGTATCAAATGTGTATTCCTTTTTTGAAGTAGCTACCAAAGCTCCACTTGTTGCATCGCTATTATATATTATTAAAAGTGTTAGATTCCCATTTTCATCGTGTGTGGACTCTTCTTTATGTGATTCCACAAAATTGCCAATCGCTGTATCTACGTAAGAGTATAAATAAAGCGTCAGATTCCCATTTTCATCGTATGTGTATTCATTTTTAAAGTTGAGAGTAAAATTGCCAGCTGCTGCATCCCAGCGGTAGTGTTTAGAGACCGTCAGATTCCCATTTTCATCGGATGTGTACGCCTCTTTATAAACAGGCTCAAATTCGCCACTCTCTATATTCCAGGTGGAATATAAATAAACTATCTGATTCCCATTTTCATCGTATGTGTATTCATCTTTAGAGAAGCGTGTATAAATGTTGTTTGCTGTACTCCAGTTGTAGTTTTCAGAAATCGTTATATTTCCACTGTCGTCGTTTGTTATCAACTCTTTTGAAAAAGACACAAAAACTTCATTATCTAAATCCCAGGTGTTGAAAAAAGAAGCAATCATATTTCCATTTTCATCGTATGAAAACTCTTTTTGTGCATTTAGCACAAAATCATTAGCAAATATATCCCAGTTGAAAAACGACTGTATATCCAGTGTTTCATCCTCATTATACGCCAATAAGACTTTTTTATCAGGCTCAAAAGTAGCCGTTTTTTGATCAGACATAAAAGAATTAATCGTTGAAGCCCACGTATAGTTTACATGAGATATAAAATTCCCATTCTCATTGAGTGTGTAATCATTTTTTTCGCTTAATTCATATTCATCATGGCTTATATCAACGAGTCGATCGAATCGCAACTCTGCAACGGGCGTGGCTATGGCTGACAAACGTCCTTGATCTCTTGAATTATGATCGCTAAACTTGGTTGCTGTTCTAGGGGGTTCTGAACGGTTCGAAAGGCTTCCGCGCTCTAAAGATTGTCCATTACTAAGGAAAGGAAGGATAAGAATTAAAAGTAATTTTTTCATCATTAAATTGGTTTATCGCACAAATATAATGACTTTTATATGACAACTAATACACAAAAATCTTAAAAGTACAGTTGCTTCAATAAAAACCCCTCAATTAAGAAGTGTTTTAGGGTTTAGGCAAAGGGTGTAAAGCTGAACTATTTTGGGAACTATTTTAAAAACCTCCTTTTTTCGCTTAAAGAACCCTTTTTATATTTAATTGTTTGAATCCTCTAAATAAGTCTTAAGGAGATTTTAATATTCTACAATCAATTTTAGTGTAGTTGTCCCTGAAAAATCTGATTTTAAAATACGACTTGGGGGTACCGTTTAGAACTTAGATTACATTTTTAAGAAAAAAACAGAAAACAGAAAATTTTTAGCATTGCAACCCCATTTTCACTTCTTAGGTTGTATGGCACCAAATAGTATAAAGCCGATTAAAAAGCAAACTCTTCTCAAAAACAGCTCACCGTATTAATCAATAATTAATATTAAATTAATAGTAATACTGTATAATTGATAAAAATTATAATAGATTAATCTATAATCAACAAAATTAACCAATTATGAATAAAACGACACTAACCACACTACTGCTATTTACTTTTTTTAGCTTAACCGTAATCGCTCAAGATACTGAAGATACCGTTTATGTTTCGGCATCAGGTGCTGGCTTATCTGATGGTTCAAGTGAGGCAAATGCCTACGGAAATTTCGGAAATGCACTTGGGCAAATAAACTCTGAAGGTGATAAACTTGTAATTATAGGAACAATTACTTCCAATGGAGCTAATTTAACAACAAAGAATTTTTCCTTTACAATAGAAGGTTTGGATGCTAACTCAATTATAACTGGAGCTAGTGGAGCTAAAAGGCTATTTACGATAAATGGACCAACATCGGCAAATGTTACTTTTAAAGACCTTACATTTTCTAGCAATAGTACAACACTTGGAGGTGGTAGTGTACTTTTCAGTAATAATGCTGGAGCTACTGTAACCTTTAACAATTGTACCATAACAAATAATTCTGTAACTAATGCAGCTGGTGGTGGTGCGCTGTTTTTTGCCAATGGAACTTTGAATATCATAGACTCCTCATTTGAAAATAATACTTCCTCAGACGAAGGAGGGGCTATTTTTGGTAACTCAGGGACAATTATAATCACTAATTCACTATTTAAAAGTAATTCTGCAGCTACAAAAGGAGGTGCTTTGTATGCTAATTCAGCAAATTTCGTCATAACTAGTTCTACTTTTTATGATAATCAAACAACTAATGCAACTGCTGCTGGTGGCTCTGTTTTATATGTTGCAACAACTGGAAGTACTAATACTATCACAAACTGTACATTTTTTCAAAATACAACTGGTAGTGCTAACCAAGATTTTGGAACCATAAGAACAGATAACGGAAATACGACTGTTAGCAATAGCTTGTTTTATGATAATAAAACGAATAATAGTACTGGTGGACCATCAGATTGGGGTGCAGGTACTAATGGAACACAAACTTTTGAGACTTCTATTGCACAATGGATTAGTACTTATGTAGATAATCAAGATGAAGGTGCTGGTTCTATAACAGGAATCAAAGGAAATTTAGGTACTCCAGCAAATCTTACATCTTCAAACTTGACATTTAATTCCACTCTTGGGAAAGTTGTATATGACGCAGTAAATGTAGGGGAAAATAGTCCAATAGATTTTGGATCAGACGGTAATGACGTTGGTGCTTGGGATTCCGGATTCTCATTGGTGTCACCAGACACAACACCTCCAGTAATTACTCTAAATGGTGATCCTACAGTGACAGTGGAGGTCGGTGCTTCCTATACAGATGCCGGCGCTGCAGCCACAGACAACTATGATGATGATACTGCATTAAGCTCCAATATAATTACGGTAAATACTGTAGATACTGATATCGTTGCAAGCTACACCTTGACTTACAATGTTTCGGATGTTGCAGGCAATGCCGCTACAGAAGTGACAAGAACGGTTAATGTCGTAGATACTACAGTGCCTGTCATTACGCTTACAGGCTTAGAGATTGTAACTATTGAAGTTGGATCTACATACACTGATGGCGGTGCTACTGCCACAGACAACTATGATGATGATACCGCATTAAGCTCCAATATAATTACGGTAAATACTGTAGATACTGATATCGTTGCAAGCTACACCTTGACTTACAATGTTTCGGATGTTGCAGGCAATGCCGCTACAGAAGTAACAAGAACGGTTAATGTCGTAGACACTACAGCGCCCGTCATTACGCTTACAGGCTTAGAGATTGTAACTATTGAAGTTGGATCTACATACACTGATGGCGGTGCTACAGCCACAGATAATTATGATGATGATACAACATTAACCGCGAGTATCGTGACTGATGTTAGTGTTGTAGTTACTGGAACAGTTGGTTCTTATACTGTTAATTATAACGTAAGCGATGTTGCAACCAATGCCGCCATAGAAGTGACAAGAACGGTTAATGTCGTAGATACTACAGTGCCTGTCATTACGCTTACAGGCTTAGAGATTGTAACTATTGAAGTTGGATCTACATACACTGATGCCGGCGCTGCAGCCACAGACAACTATGATGATGATACCGCATTAAGCTCCAATATAATTACGGTAACTACTGTAGATACTGATATCGTTGCAAGCTTCACCTTGACTTACAATGTTTCGGATGTTGCAGGCAATGCCGCTATAGAAGTGACAAGAACGGTTAATGTCGTAGACACTACAGTGCCCGTTATTACTCTAAATGGTGATCCTACAGTGACAGTGGAGGTCGGTGCTTCCTATACAGATGCCGGCGCTGCAGCCACAGACAACTATGATGATGATACCGCATTAAGCTCGAATATAATTACGGTAAATACTGTAGATACTGATATCGTTGCAAGCTACACCTTGACTTACAATGTTTCGGATGCTTCTGGCAATGCCGCTATAGAAGTGACAAGAACGGTTATTGTGGAAGACTCTAGTTTATCTTCTATTGATGGAGACAATGAAACTCTGAAGGTTATTATGTATCCAAATCCTACATCTGACAAAATACATATTAAAGGATTAAATACGTATGATTTAAAAGTATATAATAGATTGGGGCAACTTATTTTAAAAGCGAATAACACACATACCATTGACGTCAGCGCTTTGTCTGTAGGGATTTACCTTTTAGAAGTTTCAGATGGTGTTAAATCATCAACGAAAAGGTTTGCTAAATACTAAGTGAGAAAACGACTCATATTTTAGCTTTTTTAATCTTTACTTTTACAGAAGATGAAAGCAATTTTTATATCCGTAATAGCCTATACTAATTCTATAGGCTGTTACAGTTATAACTAAAATATCAGCTACTTTAAATGGAACTGTTGGGGTAGCGCTAGAGAACAGGTTCATACCCAAGTTTCAGATAGCAAAGGGACATTCCTCTATAAATGTATCTCTGACTTATTTGAGAGGACTTGAACCCCCTGAATTGACTGAATCTGATATGCCGATGGTTTAGGCTTTAATCGATTCCACTTTTCTTTATAATTCACTGTTCTTCAATCAGTCTGGAGTTGTTTTGACAAAACCACAACTCATTTAAAAAGATGGGGCTGCTAAAGGCAGCCCCTTTAAGAGTCAAGCGTCAAGAAAAATTAATCCCTAACAAAACGCACTGAAAAGCCGTCCTGCTTGAAGTAGTCGTCGCTGCTCAGGTTACTTTCTTCGTTGGTCAGGTCGCTGTACCAAGCGTTATTTGCACTGCTCTCATTGGAACTCCAAAAGACCGCATTGTAACCCCCATCGCCGAACGAACCACTGCTGTAACGGGAACCCTCAGGGAAAGCGTTAAAGCCACTACTGTTGTTTAAGCTTTGGTCGTTGCCTACTGCTCCTGTATTTGTGGAGCTATACCAACCTGTAGTAGATGCCATAGCTTTGCCTATTTTGTTTTCTGTGGCGGATTGGTCATAGTTATAGCCATTGGCTATGAGGTGATTTTCAAGGGCTGTCCACTCCGAATTACTTGGTACGTGCCAACCCTCTGGTGCAAATTCTTTGTTTGGGGTGCTTTCAACATTGTCGTGAATACCCATCACTGCATACCAATTATAAAGCTTTCCTTTTGTTTCGTTATTACTGTAATAACACCAAGCGCCTGTAGTGAGGGCTGCCCACGCTGTTGCTTCCGTGACTTGTGGAATCCCTGTACCATCCCTGTAAGTAACCATCTCAGCGTTTTCTACAGTCCATACTTGGTTGCCGTAAGTGAGGTATGTATAGCTGTTGCCATCGATGTCCGTAACTGTTCCAGAACCTGATGTAGCTTGCAAAGGAGAAATTTGGCTCTGAAGCTCAGATATCTTTTCCAATAGAACAGATAAAGTAACCGCATCCTGCGCCTCTGTAGGGTCTTGCAAGTTTTTGATTTGATTGCCTTGGGCGCTAATCGTTCCGTTGAGTTCAATACCTTGTGCGTAGTTCAGTGCTGTAAACAACATCAATACGATTACTGTTATTTTTTTCATCTTAGTATTTTAAAAGTGTAATTGGTTTCAAGTTCAAATATAATGACTTTTATATAACAATCAATATAAAGCAATTCGTTTTAGACACTCAGGAGCTATAGAAATATTTAAGCGTACAGGCTCTATAACCAAGCTACAGAAAGCTATGGGGCACTCCTCTATAAATGTGTCTCTGACTTACTTGAGAGGGCTTGAACTCCCTGAATTGAAGCAGGAGGATATGCCTATGGTTTAGTCTTTCTTTTTCGAATAAACTTGGGAGGCAAGTAAAATCAATAAAAGAAATAAAATTGAATTTATATAATCGGGGTAGTTTGTTTCTTTCCACAAGTTTGTGAAAAATGAGATTAAAACATTAGCTATTAGAAGAATTACAGTAATATTTAATAGAAGTTTATATTTATTATTCATACTCAAATATAAGAAATATTAGTCTAACCTATTTAAGAGGTTTAGAAATAACAGAACTGAAAGAAGAAGATATGCCAAACATAAAAACCCCTGCTAAAAGCAAGGGCTTGTAATCTATTAAATTGATAAATAATTAAATAACTAAAAAGCCCGAACAGCACGCACATTGCAAGTGGCTTCCTTAGTGTAGACGCTGTGATTACCATCACCACTGAAGAAATTCTGACCCCACGCGAGATTGCTCGTGAACTCCGTAGAACTCCAGTAGACAGGACTAAATTCAGTAAACACAGAGATAGCCTCTAAAGTTGTTCTATTATCATACATTTCATTTAACTCCTTGGCACTTGGTAAAAACCATTGTGCTCCTACAGACCTTGCCGCTAAAGCAGCGGGAGCATCTGAGCAATCAATTAATATATTATTAGTATTACTAACACCATCTCCTATTTCTGCACCTGAGCCCGAAGGATTACCTCCATTATAAGGGACATTCAGTACGTTTGGTAAATCTATCCCATAACAACCCCATTGTACCTTAGTTGAATAATCTGAAAACGCACATACCAAACCGTGACGATTATCAGAAGGGTCTACCCAAAACACAACTCCGCCCGCCCTAATATCGCCTATTACTGGTGGTGGGTCTGTTATGTCACCGCCAGTTGCATTTTTCCATCCCGATGCATAATTAACCTGAAGTTCTCCGTCGCCTGACGCACAATTGGTACAAAACACCATCAATCCCAATGCTGGGTTAACAATTTCAGT
>Ga0209534_10005105_pt1 | contig 11772 bp, 7 predicted proteins | sample COG_07_FD_184751 | JGI IMG/M metagenome (GOLD analysis project Ga0209534, IMG submission 184751) | Pelagic Microbial community sample from North Sea - COGITO 998_met_07 (SPAdes) (version 2) | ecosystem: Environmental > Aquatic > Marine > Neritic zone/Coastal water | place: Helgoland, sampling... | reverse complement strand
AATAGCAGTCTCTAGCACAGGGCCACCGCCCCCTATACCAGCATTGTTCACCAACCCGTAAAGGCCAGTATCCTTGTTGCGGATCATAGCAACAGCGGCATCGATCTGATCCTGTTTAGTCACGTCTAGGCGCACTGCAGTCATATTTTTAATGGCATTGAGTTCAGCCATTTCACTGTCAGTTCTAGCCCCGGCATAAACATGGTAACCCTCACCGGCGAGAGTCTCAGCCAGATTGCGACCAATACCAGTGGTTGCACCAGTGACCAGAATTGATCTGGCCTGATTGTCCTGTACCGCACCTGCCAAAGATGGCACGGCCAATACCAATAAAGTCGCAACCAGTGTCCTGATTAATTTTTCAACATAACGCATTTTTCCCCCTTGGTTCTGCTGAAGAACTACAACGGACTGGTTGTATTCTTGTTGCAGATAGCTGTCATTTATTGTTTTGCTAGTAGCCTAACACCTTTAGCAACGATACTATATACAAGGTTGGATACCATCCAACTTTTGTGTCTATGGCTGGGTAAAGCCAATAACAAAGCGAGCCAACCATGACTGAGTATCAACAGGGATTTAAACAAAAAAGGACTGTAGCTATGCGGACATTAGTAACAATAATTTCTATTACCGCCATGCTGTCAATAACTGGTTGTTCCGACCCGTACGAAAAATGCATGAAAGAAGAAAAACGTAAGAACGCCTACCTGGGTGAAGCTGATTATTACCAGACAAGTTCCAACAAATGCGCAAAAGTGGCCAGAGCGGCAAAATAGACTCGATAAAAATCTGCCGACAGATAGTTAGAGGCCGACCAGCCTTTTAAGATCCATAGTTTTTCGGCTTTAACCCGCTCTTGCTGTCATAGAACTGCTTTAGCTTGCGGATATCTGCATCCGCATCATCAGAGGGCTCCATCAACCCCTCTATACCAATGGTCCTGATAGCACTGTCCACATAGACAACCAACACAGGTACCTCAGCTTTGCGGGCCACATGGTGAAAGCCGCGCTTCCAGTTAGGGTTAGCGCTGCGAGTGCCCTCAGGGGTAATAATCAGCACAAACTCTTCACGCTCTGCATAGATACCAGCAATATAATCCACCAGTGAATTGGCCTGAGTACGGTTGACTGGAATAGCCCCGCAATAACGCAAAAACCAGCCTAGAGGGCCAACAAACAAAGTGCTCTTGATCAGCACACTGGGTTGCAGGCGCAGTACAGAGACCGCAAAAATAAACAGTATAAAATCCCAGTTAGAGGTGTGGGGTGCCACAATAAGCACATACTTGCGCTGCCCTTCCGGCAATGCCCCAATCACCCGCCAACGAATAATCTTTAGCATAACTCTGGATATAACACGCAGCGCAGAGCTGAGAATAGGCGTCGAAAAAAGCGTGTACCGCATTGACTGTCTCCATAAAAAATACACTAGCTAAGTAGCATGATACACAGATACTGAGGGGCAGGCACCATCCGCTGCATTAGTGTCCGGCGACCTCTAAATGCCTTAGATTTAAGCTTTGTTATATTATTATGGCGGCCAAAATGTCTTCACATTTAGTGCTTGTTAGGGGCCTCATCCCTCTTTGTTACTACAAATAAAAAGCCCCCTTTCGGGGGCTGTTTTATTTGGCGGAGAGAGAGGGATTCGCCCGCCCTAAAGAGGTAAAAATGTTATATATCAATAGGTTAAGCTATATTTACTTCTATTTATAGTCTTCTACCATGGAGACGTAACCTATTGATATCTCTATATTTTTTATTTTATATTATTTCTTATTGTGACAGTGTCACACTACAGGTCTTGTTGGGCTATCGCACCCAGCGCTATAAGTATAAACCCGCTTGTAATCCACCGAAACTCTAAAAATAATTGTTTCGGTGAATGAGGGCGATTACAGGGCTACTAATTGGTGGAGGCGGCGGGAACTGTACATAGCCATTAAGTAATTGATTACTATATGTTTAGTTAAATTACATATCCGTTTATGTTACTTCCTGTGTTACTTTAAATAAAGCCTTGTTTTGCGGAAAATACGCTTAGTGATGAATAGTAATGAGGTCCCAGGAAGACTGAGCGTTGAACCTCAATGGAAGAATACTCGTCCCTACTCCTGAACTAACATAGACCTGCCGTTGCTCATCTTGGTATAGCCCACAATAAGCATCTCTAGGTGCCTTTGACGGCATACATATAGGCTCTACGTAGGGTGTGGATATTTGTCCACAATGCTTATGGCCCGCCAATATAAGCCCTCTAACACTCGGATTGAATGCCTCTGCAGAGTCATGCATCAGACTGATCCGCAATATATCATCACATTCTTTGGGGAAATCTACATACTTAAAATGAATGGTGATTCCGTCACCAGGTAGGCCTCAATCTCCTCTGAACTGGTTCTCGTAGCACCTTCGCCTACCGCACCATCGATAACAGTTTCTCCTCTAACACCGAGTATGTACTGAGTGGTGAGCAATGAATCGGTGAACGGATCACCTTCCTATCACCATCAAACAACTGTTAGGTGTGCTGCGCTACGCAGTTAACTCATTTGAATTTGAAATACCCGGCCACTGGAGGTGATCAGTAAAATGAATAATACCGAAATTTTATGAGCAACGGCATGTCACTTTTAGCCATCGCTGCAGGTATGTCTCCACTTAGATTTGAAAGATACCTCTGTTCAGTTTTTAAACGGGAGTACAAATAGTCTTCGTGTATATCTGTTAAAACCTGCAAGTAGTCAAATATCGCAGCATCTCCAGTAGCTAAAGCGGCTCTACTTCTAGTGATTAACTTTTTAGCCTTTGACGTATTACCCCGTAAAGATTCGAATAGAGACAGCTCGCGCAGAACAATGTCTACAGGGTGGCCAGAAATCGTAAGGTCAGTGTCAGCAAGTTGCTGTTCTATAATTGAGGCGATGGCGTCAACATCTATAGGGATTGACTTCAGAAGAGAGTCATTGGTTGCTCTAAGCAAGCCATGAATATCATACAATCCCCAGCGCCTATTATTCAATTCACTAATTAATAAAGATACAGCGTTATTGGGCTTATTCTGCTTTAAAAAATACATCGCCTTATAACTAGAGAGGCGGCTGCTGTCATCATAAAACTCAATCGAGTGTTCCAGTTCGAGAAGACGTGCCCAGCATCTGGCTACCGTTGGCGAGTCTATTACACCTATCGCCAGAACACATAGCCTGAATAGCGACATCTCTGATTTAATACGTAACCGAGATTTGTCAAATTCCTTCACATCATCATCTGAAAGAAGAAGCTGCCATAGACCTTTGTAATTCTCTACTAGCTCGACATAATCTTCAGCCAGGCTTAATGCCGTCGTAATTTCCATCGCATTAACATGACACTCGGTCTGGAGAATTTTGAAGTCGAGAACAATATGGAAGTATTCTGGGTTAGTCGCCAACTCAGGTATAACAGACAATTGCTTCTCAATAAGTTGTGAAGCATCAGCCACCTTGCCCAAATGATTCAGGACCAACAACATCATGTTTCGAAGTCTAAATACTAACCCGGTAGCAAATGATGCTTGCTTCTCTTTAATGTAGTTACATAACACTCTTTCGAAGCGCGCAAGTTTGCTGTAAAGAACCGGATATTGGTCTGCTCTATTACCAGAGCGCCAAAGTAGCTCTAAGAGGTTTTCAAACTCTACCTTGTAGCCCGTTGTTCCAAGCGATCTGAATAGTTTATCAAGCAGGCGATTAATTTCGGCATCAAAGTTAATATCTGATGCATTTACACAATCTATGTCTAGCCACCGATTTATCGCTTTTGCGTAGTCTTTATCCCTCTCTGCTACGCGAGCACGCCGAGCATCTAGACTGCCTAATGACTCAAATAACTGAAACTTACCGGCGGTTGATAATTTCGATAAAAACTTACTCTCATTGTCGCGCCGGTAGTGATAGTTGATATTTGCTAAGAAGTCGGCTGCGACCAGCCCCCATGAGTTATTGGCATAGTCCATATGGAGCTTTATATTTTTACCCATCAGCCTTATCAGGCCCTTTGTTGCTAGGCCCATTTCTAATGCGGAAGGTAAGGTCGCGATAATATCATTATTTAAATCGCTAATTGTGGTCTGCTTTTCGCCATTAATGGTTCTCGAAGCCACCACTATATCGAGTCTGGAGATCACTTCTCCATCGGAGAGCACAGTTTCACAGATCGCCAATAAATCCCCCAACATGAGCCGGTAGGTCTTTTCACGCTCAGACAATGAAGACTTGGTATGATTAATTGTCGCAATCGCGTAATACCCTAGTTCCATAGCCCCTAACTGCCTATAAAGATTATCTGCAATTTCCATGGCTCTATCATGGCCAATATCTCTTCGGAATTCTGTTAAGTGAAAGTCCTTGATAGATCTCTGGCCAACTGTCTTTGGAAAACGATCAAGTTTCTTCTTTAGTAATTTCTCACAGTTATCGTAGCTATCTGAAAAGAGTACGCCTGCTAAAACCCACTCACCTCGAGGTGTTTCAAAATCACCGGATTCATCGACATATAGGGTAAATTTCATTTACGTTAAGAACTCTTCACAACTTGGGCATACAACATTAAAAGGCTCTTCAGCACGGGTGCGATGATACGTCCAATAGTAGCCATTCTTGTTTATCGGCGAACGGCAACCTCTACAAAAACTTCTAACCTGGATACTATTGCAGTCATTACAACAAATTTGCCATTTATCAGATCCACTCACTGTTTTCTTTAATTCTACATCAAGGCTACTTTTGTCGCTATTACCGCATGACATACAAAATGGGTGGCTTCGGCCAACGTTCAAATCTTCCTCGACATATGAGTTTGTTTCTTGCAGAAATAGACCAATTAAACGCTGTAGATTATCGATACTACGACCATACTTATTCGAGGGGCTTAAGTAAATACCACCACGCATATGCCTACATTGTTGACCATAATCAGAGCTTGCCCCCCACTGCAAGGGGGATGACCTGTTACTTATTGCATAATCACTGGGATGAATTATAAAAACTTTGTTTTTTCCATTGTCAGAATAATCTTTCTTCCCAGTAACACATAGGCTATCAACAATTTTCTTCAAAGATTCATCATCTAATGTGTCCTTGAATTTAGCATCGAGAATATAAGTCTTCAATGGCCGTCCATTCCAGTCAAAGATATCTATCGAATAATCAGGCCGATACACTTTCCCATCTAGACTTACTGAAAGTTCCTTTTCGTAAGTAAGAATCACACTCCTTCCAAGCTTTTCTGACATCATAGAGAATTTTATGTTATAACTTTTTTTAGAGACCGCATCAATCAGCTCATTATGCCAATTCTCATTCAGCATCTGGAAGGAGTATATTTCAGTAAGAATTTTGATAATTTGCAGCAGACACCACTTCTCGTAAAGATTCGATATATTAACTAGGCCAATATCATCTACCGATAACATTTTTTTAAATAGGCCGTCATCCATACCACTGATATTGGATATTGTTGCAAACATCGACTTTGCCGAGCCATAGTTTGGGTTCTGCACAAAAACCATGGTGTTAGGAAAATGGCTATTTACCGCGACCTTGTTTTTTTCGAAAAAACGCTTACTTCCCTTTAATCTGCTTAGGGTTGGTGATAGCCTTTTGCAAAAATATCGAACATTCTCTCTATGTTTAGAAAACACTCCAATTTTCTTCTGTAATATTGACCTCTCTATTTCGACATCCTTCCTTTCTTTTGCGGTGAAAGGAACTTTCCATTCAGATTCCTCTAAGACTACCGCTCTCTTTTTTAGTCTATCAAGTTCATTGAATAGTGGGTGAAATGTAATGCTTATAGCATCAACACTATTGAACTTTATACGGTAAAACAGTTTTCCGTTTAAATTAGAATCCTTTTCCTTTGTGGCTTCTCCGCTCACAGATATTTCAATTCTATTTTTGTAATCAAATAGTAATTCAGTTGGCACACCTGCTGGGAAAGATACAACTAGATAGGTTTTAAATTTATCTTTGAAAATATCTCCATCTAGATATTCTGCAAAGTACCATCCTGAGCCCTCTCTTCCATACTCTTTGCCTAACCGAAGACTATAGGAGACTACATCACCGGATCCTCTCTGACCCCAGACTTTAGAAAGTGATGACCTTAACTCTTCTATTTGATTTCTTATTGTTGCTATTTCATTATTGAAAACGGAACTATCGACTTTTTTCTCTGTCGAGATACTTTGAAGGCGTTGCTGTTCAGCATCAATCGCTCTCCCATAGATATTACCCTGTGACTCACCAAGTTTTGCCACTTGGTTCAACACATAAAGAGCACGCTTCAGTGTGAAATGGATATACCGATTATCTGGTGTATCATAGCTCTCTTTACTAGCTCGGCTGGTTAGACTCTTGGGGTTACCCTTAACAGCCAGTTCCATAAAGGTCTTTTTAACCGGTTTTACCAGTCTCACAGGCCTTAGGTCCTGAATTTCTTTTAGCTCACTGGTTGGCCGTCGAACGATATGCTCTATCGCGTCTGTGTAGTCACTAAGATGCTTGATGATTTCATCGCTAAAGATATTGGGGACATCTTTTTCTACCGACCCTTTGATATAACCCTGCTCATTCAGAATAAGCATCCATAGATCATTCTTAAAATCCCGTAAATATGACTCCAACTCTTCTACGGTAAAACGAAGGCTATTATTGACAACTTTCAGCGTATTATTTTGTATCTTTACCGCTATTGTGCCAACGGTTCGATAAATTTCGCTGTTATGGCACTTCGTCTCTTTATTCCAGCCTGTACTCTCGATCCACCAGGTTTCATGGGTAGTCGGATCGGTTATGGCTAATAGATCTTGAGAAGAATTATCTGCTCTGACAAAAAACGGGGTGTGCCGAGTTGTTTTATCAAGGATACGGAACCCTATTCTCGGGTGGTACTGTGGAAAGGTCGTTGACTCAACCTTGTATTCGACTTCAGTTTTATCAATATATAGCGAATCTCGGGAAGCATCGACTCGTAAGACTGTATTTTTATCAGCCCATGCAACATCAAGGTATTTGACCTCTATATTCATTTCGATTACTTCGACCAATAGTTCACAACCCAATTGTTAGCCCGCGCATTTTCAATTACACGTTCAAGCTCATCGACACAATAGTCGATGCCAGTCTCCCCATCTAGCGAAGATAAACGCTGAGCCATAAACGCTCCAAAAGCGCTCAGAATATCTTTCTTTGTGGTTCCTCCAACAGATATTTCACCATCAAACATCATTTTTGGTAGTATCTTGTGCCTAATGAAATTATTGATAATGATGTCTTCATTGTCTTCAAAGTTCAGTAATTCTTCACGGTAATTCAAGGCCTGTCTAACTGTTCGGAATCCAATTTCCAGGCCCAATTTGTCGAGAAACTTTTCTGTTATTTCAATAATAAAACTGGCAAATGGTTGTGACCGGTCGAATTTTGGATACGATGTTCTTAAGCCCATATCACAGATATCAAATTTTAACGGACCATCAAGGTTTTCGAATCGCTCTATTTCTTTTTCTATCTCGGAGAAATCGCCCAGCAGTGGACTGCCAAAACGAACAATGTGTGCCCGATCCAGTATCTTTGGTGATAAATAATGGGTGGTTTCGTCTACATTGATAGTGCCAATCACTCTAACGTTCTCTGGAAACCGTATTGACGATGGCGTATTTAAAAAACCACTTAGCAAACGTCGTAGATGTGCGTGATACTTAATTAATGAGTCGCCGCCATTGAAACCACATATTTTATTCAAAGAGGAGTTGATGGTTTCATCTTTCAGCAAGCTAATGTAGTCATATACATCCTCATTTCCTGCCTTTGATATAACGTCGTCAGTTAGTTTTAGAAATGTATTGAACTCCGCCAGTGTATGGTCTGCCTCAGAGTCGGAATACAGGTATATCTCGGGCGACTCTGACCGCTCCTCTAATAGCGATAGAAAATCGGCAAAATAGTACTCCACCCGCGCTAGGTTCATCTCATCCAGACAAATAAAATACGGGGTTTCCGAGTGTTTTGATGCTTCTATTAATGCATCGAGAAAGGGTGTGCTAAGGTATTTCTTTTCTAGCGGGTTGTAGTAACCCAATAAATCTTCAGATCCTGTCCAGTTTGGCTTAACAGGAATGATGATAGACTTCCCACCAACGGCATCAGCCATGGCTTTTACAAGATTGGTTTTACCAGAACCTGAATCACCGGCTAATATCACAAGGTCATTGGTTCGTATCAATGCAAAGAAGTCTTTAAGCAGGCTTTTCTTGTAGTAAATTTCCTTCGCGTACAGATAGCTTTGTATGTAACTGACAGACTTTTCAAAATCACCATCCATCGCCTCGCTAAAACTTACACTCGGCTTATCATCCTCTACAAAACTGGCCTTGCCGAGCAGAGTATCTAGGTCAGAGTCAGATACAAGATCTAACTTGGATAGCTGCTCCGCCCTATCCGTAACAAAGTTATTAAGACGTTTGAGGTTGGACTCCATTGTAATTCTCCTGCTGCTATAGCTATTTTCCAAATCACTCAACTCGGAGGACTTCCGGCTAACAGTCTGGCTTAATTGAGCGACCTTATTTTCGAGCCGCTGCTTTTCTTGGTTACTACCGTCTAACTGAGTTTGCAAATTGCTCGTTCTTTCTATCAGTTTTTTTATATCAGTCTCAAATTTTGAGCTTTCATTGTCATATCGCTCTTTAACAGTTTTATGCTCTAACGCCGCTTTATTAGTTAGCTGCTGCTTCGCAGAATCTATTTCATCACTGTGCTTATTGCGGTAGAAATCGACAACTCTATGTTCAAAATATGTCCTGTCGTCAATTGCCATCTCGCGAGAAGCAGCAGCAGGGATCTCTGTGAGAAAATCAATACTGCCCGTCACCATTAACGCAAAGAGATTTCCACTCTTAGTCCTCTCTGATTTGGGTGAAAACGCTACATTCGCGATTACCCATTCGCCTTCACCTGCAATCTGATTTATTGTTTTAGCATCAGCTGGTGACACATAAATAATATTGGGGTCTCGAACTAATCGATCCATTTCTATTGGATATTTCAGTTCATCGAAGGTAACCGTGCTGCGCAGATCGCGCAAGGAGCTGAACGTACCTCCGTTGGGAGTTGATTTTTCAACCAACTTTCCAATAATTCGAAGAGGACCTGATGAATCATAGCCCCAAGCTCTTTTAAGCTTGCGAAGCAATTCCTTATCATCGTCTTTCTCTAAGACATCAGGGCTGTACCGGAGATTTTCAGTCATAAACTAGAGATAATTCCTCTTCAAACTCTGAACTGCTAAATCGCAGTATATTTCAATTTTCTTTGATCGTCCGATGTAGCGCCTCATCAAAGCAATCCTTAGATTTCGCTCGAATATCAACGGCGTTATTACGGATTTCCTTGGTGGTGGTGATACCCGTTAGTGTGAGGAAGAAACCGAAGTGATTAGCAAAGTCCCCATAAGCACATGCCACAGTCTCACCAGAGTTAAGATCCTCAGCTACAAACTCAACACCATCAGTCGCAACGATGATCTTAACCTTGCCAGCATCGAATTTAGGTCAGATAGCCTGTTCTTTTATAAGTCGTCTGTAGTTAATCATAACTGTGAGTAGGTTTATTTTACTTTCAGCTGCAATAAAGAACGTCGACTGACCATCTGCCATTGGCTCGACCAGCCTTAAAAGCTTACCCGTCATGACCAGATCCCTAGCCTCAATGAATATTGTGGGCAACAGAGATCCTATAACCATATTTCTCACTTCGGAGTCATTGCCAAATTCATATTGCAAGAGCAGTGAAATATCATAAGCATTTCTGAAATTACCAACAATTATTTCACTGAAAGCAACCAGCACTAGAATAACCTTTGCATCATTAGAATATTCATCAGTTCCAAGTAACATTGGAACTTTTGATAGAAGCTTATCTCGCATGGGATAATAGGTAGACATAGCACCCGATTGAGCCAGTCCATTTAAGAGGACACTCTCGCTAAAAAGATGATCGTTGTCAGAGTCACCCAACAATGATGAGATGGCCTTAGATACACTAATCAACCGCTCACTTGCACATAAGTCATCTTTAATTTTCTTGATGCCTGGATACATTGCACCAAGCGCGCCCGGAGATTCATTTGGCAGCACTGTACATCCAAAAAGATATGTAACCAACTCAAGCGGATCATTACTAGAGGACGTTCCGGAAAGGACCCTTTTAATCCATTCTTCTTGCTGGGCTGTTTCAAAATCTGCAGCCGTCATGAGAGACAAGGATTGCACCTCCACAATGAAGTTAAGAAGAAAAGATGCCTCCTTGAGTTTAGTTTTATCATAATCCCTAAATGGATGAAATCCTTTCCAGCCGTAAGCGGTTAACCGGCTAAAATACGTCGCTAAATTGTCGCTATACTGTTCAACATCCGAAGTATCTTTAAGCTCCTGTGAAATCAACTCATGTAACTGATCAACAGTAACAGATTCATCCCCAGAGATAGAAGAATCGTTGCTATCCGAATCAATCAATTCTTTATTTGACTGATCTGTAATATCCCTGGCCCAGGCCCTAAACGGACTAGCCCCCATTTGTATCTTCAACCAATTGCTAAAGTTAATAAATTCCTGAGACGGAGGCATGGGGCTAAAAGCATTACCTAAATCATCTCCTCCCTTCAAAAAGTCATCCGGCGAAAATCGAAAATTAGGGGATTCAATAAAGGCTAAATCATCAGCGAGATCCTTGTCTATATCTTTAGGAACCGCGTCTTCTTTTTTCCCATTAATAGTTTCGGAATCAGCTTTCTTTGCTGATGTCGGTACTTCATCAGCTCCCTTCTTGATCGCCTTGAAAAGGCTGCCGACCACACTTGCCTGTGACGGAATACAAAAAACCAAAACGACTAATAAAATTATATTTTTCATTCTTCAGAACCAGTAGAGCATCTATTTAAATATGAATATATCATGTAATCCGGACCTGCTAATAGTAATTAAGTTTTTCAGTAGCAAACAATCTATGGTACTTCGCCTCTTTGCTATTCATTAGTAAATCATATGGCACTAGGGTCACCTTAATCCAGAGCAAGGTTTTATTTTGTCCACCCTATAGGAATACAGCGAAGACTAACATCGCATTGCTAAACAAGCCTCGCATTCGCCTATTCCTCTGAACCTCAAACTCATACAACCCACCTGCGCCCATCTAGCGCGGGCCGAAAGGCTATTCCCTATGAAAGTGCATCAAGATTCAACTGTAATCAAGAGAGGCCAGCGATTTGACTGGCATCCAGTCTTAGACGAAGAGTTTATTCGCTCCTTAACTGCTACTGTCCTTAAAAAGATTCATCAGACGCATAGCACGAGAGGTGTCACGAAAGACCAATCTGATAAACGGGACAATGATCACCAGAGGATTTCCATGCATCTTTTGTCGGCACTCTATTTTGCTCACAGTGTCATTAGTTCAGATAGTAACCCTACGCCTGTGTCGGTGCCTCGAGACACATCCTTATATAGTCGACAAAAGAGACAGACCAATAAAATGCCCTATCCCTACCGTGCGTTTGCGGCTGTGTATGACTGTCTCTCGGAACTAGGCTGGATTCATATAATCCCTGGTAAGGAGGGCAATGGCTTCACTAGGATCTATGCTATCGGGGGACTTGCTGCTCACTTTAGAATGGTTGGGCTGCGCTGGTTGAAGCAGATTCCTAATAGCCAAGACACGCTTATTGTTCT
>Ga0209534_10005071_pt1 | contig 11819 bp, 7 predicted proteins | sample COG_07_FD_184751 | JGI IMG/M metagenome (GOLD analysis project Ga0209534, IMG submission 184751) | Pelagic Microbial community sample from North Sea - COGITO 998_met_07 (SPAdes) (version 2) | ecosystem: Environmental > Aquatic > Marine > Neritic zone/Coastal water | place: Helgoland, sampling... | reverse complement strand
CTAATGAAGCAATATTTCCTTACTAGCAATCTTTTCGAATAAAGCATGTCATCTTTTATAAAATTTTTGAGCGTCCGGCCTCCCGGTAAATATTTTATTTTCATCCCCCTTGGATATACCCTCTTTCTACAAATCTTAACAGGATTTCCCAAAGCCGACAGCCTAAAGAGTTTGGATGCTAGTGAATTATTTATTCGGTTTTCCGAAGAGCTTTTTGATTATCCTTTTTGGCTCCAAGACTTAAGTCATTTACCCCTGTTCTTTATTTTAGCATGGCTTTGGTCATGGCAGCTTGGCCCGATCAAATGTGCAATGGGCATATTAACTAACAAAGCCTGTCTCTTTTCAATCTTTTACGCAATTGCTAATGAAATGGCACAAGCCTTCATACCCGATAGATTTCCCTCCTCTGGGGATCTAATTATGAACCTTCTTGGGGTATCCCTTGGTCTGTATTTACATTCCAGACAATTTCACAAAATAACTTCCAAAAGTTTTCAAACGCAAAAAACTTAACCCTAAACCATCTCCATTGCCTTTTCACGTTCAAGCAATGTTGGGTGGGAATAATGAAACCCAGCGAGTAACGGATGAGGTAACGGGTGAGAAAGATTCTCCACATAAAGTTTCCTCAATGCTGATACTAAAGGTTTATGACTTCCCACTGCTTCTTTTGCAAAATTATCGGCCTCAAACTCGTGCTTTCTTGAAAATAAATTACTCAGCGGAGTAAGCCAATAAGTAAAGAAACCAAGCGTCAAAGAAAGGCCAATAATTAATGGACTTAAGGAAGAAACCAAAGATGAATTAAGTCCTAACCCAAGATAAAACCACTCACTTTGCAGCAAATATCCCATCAATCCAAATCCAGCCAACCCCATAGCAAAAGACATGATCAAACGCTTTGGTATATGCCCCATTTTGTAATGTCCCACCTCATGGGCAAGTACAGCCTCAATCTCTTCAATAGACATCTGGTCAATCAAAGTGTCATATAATACAATTCGACGAAATCTCCCGAATCCAGTAAAGTAAGCGTTTGAATGCCCAGATCGTTTACTTCCATCAATCACTTCGATGGTATTGGCTTTAAATCCAGTTTTATCTGAAAGCTTAAGCAAGCGGTTCTTTAACTCTCCGTCCTCCAAGGGAGTAAGCTTATTAAATAACGGTAAAATAAGTTTGGGATAAAGAACCATGAGCGAAAGCTGAATCGCAAAGAAAACAATAAATGCAAATACCCACCAATATTGAGGTGATGCATCCGATATCGTACGATACATCCATATTAACAAAGCAAGTAAAAGAAAGGAAAAACCGAAGCCCAATATCGAACCCTTTAATTTATCTGTTACCCAAAGTTTCTTAGTCGATTTATTAAATCCATATTTTTCCTCTAGAGTAAATTGATTGAACCAGTCAAAAAATAAACCTGGGATTTGCAAGACAGTTAACAATGCAGTTGCAACAAAGGCTCCCCACCAGACTGAATCCTCTTTAGTTACCGACCAAACTTCAAATACTTTGGGCAAAACATAAAGAAAAATAGGAATAAACAAAATGAAACCAAAAATTTCTTCGGCTCGGGAAAACTTACTTTTACTTAAAGAATATTTACTGGTCTTGTCCCAAGTTTCCTCATCCATCAATGATTTAGAGTTCTCTGGTTGCTTTTCCATTAATTTGGAAATGTGCCCTTCGTTCAAAACCTTGAGGTAATACTCGAATAAAAATTGGCACACTGCCAACACTACTATGATTATCTGCAATTCAGTCATTTAGCATTATCTCTAATCATCTACCCTCCGAATGTCGACAGCAGAGCATTCGATAAGTGCAAATTAATTCTCTACACCCTCCCTAACTAATTAAAATTCATGCATTTAACACATTTAACTTTAGCCCGAACCACGGTTAAAAAAGAAATGAGCAAGCAGATTACCATCGGCTTTAAAAAGCATTTTCTATCATCTAAAAAGGCGATCTGTATACAAAAGTTAATCTTTCTTGTTCAATAACTCCAACGACGGACTTGCCTGGCAGTTAAATTCTGAGAAATTACCCAAAGTGGGCACCAACCTAAGCCTTCGGCTTCGTCTGTTTAAAAGTACTCAAGAAAAAGCCAAGGATTAGCGGAAATAACCAACTACTCTCAAAACCGCCCTCTTTAATTCCTTGCTGAGACTGCCCCATCGTTCGACAATTTGGGTCAGCATTTGACGATCCTCGCCGGAAATGTGTGTCCATATCTGTGTCCACTGATCCTTCGTAAAATCCTTTAATTCATGATTATCAACCACTTGATCACTACTCGACTTCGGGTTCGAGTCCCGTCTATCCCGCCATTCGCAATCCTCGTCAGATTGCGACAATGTGCGTCTAGAACCCACTATTAAAGAGCTTTCTTCGATTTCACCCGTTTCGCCAACCCGAGACGCCAAGCGACAGGTTTTGCCGGAAATCTGTGTCCAGATAGACCTGATCGGTTAGTCTACGGTCGCTATGTCGCATTAACTCCTGAGCCATGTTGGCGTTACTCCTTTTGCCTGAAGTGAGTTAAAAAGAATTTCCACATTAAAAATTACCCGATTTCAACTTTCAAAAAAGAATATTAAGCAAAACCTAATTGGGTATTGGAATGAACATCATTGGAAATGCGATATAATTTTATGAAATCTCTCTCCAGCGATCTGCAAGTGATCTAGGCATTCATCATCAAAACTTTTATTTTGAAAAAATGTATACTCTTCCGAAATGGCAGGCTCATTAGAAGAAGATATAAAAAAAGAATTAAAATGATCTTGCACTGAACGCAGTCTGCCGGAAAGAAATAAACTTATAGCTTTGTAGAAGCGAGCTTCAAAATACGGGCAGTTCTTGAAATAAGCACGCAATGCTTCATGTGCCAAACAAAGTAATTTAGTGTCCTCCGAGCAGTTTACATCTACATTGGGAGTTTTATCTTCAACAAAACTCATTTCACCAAGGATATCCCCCTGCTGTAATTGAGTTACAACCTTACCCTCAGGAGTCTCAACATTAAGAACGCCATCTAAAACCATATACAACTCTTTTACATTCTGACCGTTCGCAATTACATTTTCTCCCTTTGAAAAGATTTTTTTGTATCCATAGTCAATCATCCATGCAATGTCATCATCTTCAAAAAAACCAAGTATTTGTAGTGCTGATCTCATAATAAGTTATTATTTTATTGTGTCTAAGATGTACTTTTCTTTTAGAAGTTCGATTTGTGCTATTCTTAGATCGAGTTTTTTCCTAAAAAATTGTTTTTCTTCGGTAAGCAAAGCACTTTTCATTTGTACCCCTTTTTTTGTAATTTTGTTTAAATCATCATATCTTTTTTTCTGAAGTGTATACAAACTCTTCTCTAGATCTAGCGATTCATTCGCGTGTTCTACACGAAGTTTCTGAGAAACTAGTAAATTCCGAAAGCTCTGAATTTTTAAATCCTTTAGGGCTTCCATCCTGTAAATTTCTTTTTGAGACTTCTTAAGTTTTCTTGCAGTGACAAAAAAATCACTTATTGGAAATGTCAAAGACAGACCTACTGTCAATTCCCTGCTGTTTTCTTCAGTAGAAAACCCTCCCCTGTCCCGATGTCCCGCTGAACTTGTAAATTCCAATACGGGTGCTCGCTCAGATTTGATCTCATCATATTTAGACTGAGCAATCTCAACTTCTAATGATCCAATCATACCTGAAAATCCGATTTGGATTGATTCATTGAGGTCCAAATAAATATCAGGTGGTTCGATAAATGTTTCATATTTATTCCAAAAAGATATTTCGCAGTTCATAGATTCTGCCATTTTTGCTTTGGCCAATTTGAAGCTTTGGTGGTTATTCAATATTTGTGTTCGAATGCCCTCCAGATTTCTGGCCGACTCATTAATAATTAGAGTATCAATTACACCTGTCTGGAATTGTCTTTCATACATTTCATGACATGCATTGGCAATTTCTTGAATTTCTGGTAAGAACTCCAAGTATGTTTGAGCCTTTAACGCATCAAAGAAATTAGTCATAAAATCTTTGAGAATTTCCTGCTCTCTAAGTGCAAGTTTGTATTCCTTTAATGAGAGTTCCTTCCTGCCGGTTGTTAGTTGTCTTCGCGTTTTAAAACCATTGTAAAGTGTCCATCTAGCATCTAACGAATAGCCATAGGTTTCATAAGGGTCTGGTTCAGAATAGGTCTCAAAATTTGAAATCTTAGCATAGTCATTAAAAGTAGTTCTAGCAGTGATACTCGGCCAATAGCCGGTGCGTAGAACATCAAGATTTTCTTTTGCAATTTCTACTTCTAGAATATGTGATTTAATGTCGGGGGAATTTCCCAAGACTAATTCCCTTAAAATCAATAAGTCCCATCCCTTTCGCGTCGAATTTTGGTCCGCAAAACCCAAATTTAATAACCAAAGAAATAAAAATGGATAGAAAAATCTAGCTGCATTAAATTTGTGAAAAACTACATATTTTTGCATATTGTTGATTTTTGTTAATGAGATCATTATGGCTACCTTGATCAGCCAACTTTCCGTCAGCAAAAAGTATTACTTTGTCGGCTTTTTCTGCAATTCTCAAGCGATGAGCAATCCATAAAACAGTACAGTTTATTGCCTTTAGATTTTCGATAACTTGATTTTGAATTTTGTTATCAACGGCACTCGTAGCTTCGTCCATGATTAATATTTTAGGTTTTCTCACAAGTGCACGAGCCATAGCAATTCGTTGAATTTGACCACCTGAAAACGCCCCATGATTGGAATGTGTAAGGGTATGAAGCTCCATTGGCATGTGAACGATATCGTCCCATATACAAGCCACTTTTGCCGCCTCAATAATTTCCTCCATCGTTGCATTTGATGCTCCTTTAATATTCTCGTATAAAGTACCTCCCAGCAGTCGAAAATCCTGAGGCACCACGGCGATACATGAGTGTAAAATGGAATTATCAAGAGTATGTAACTCGTAGTCGTCCAAAAAAATGAAACCTGATCTTGGTCTCTCCAAACCGGACATAAGCTTACTTAAAGTAGATTTACCTGAACCGGATTTACCGGCAATAACAACAAATTCTCCCTGTTTAACTTCAAAACTTACCCCACTCAGTGCCATTTTCATTTGACCTGGGTAAATAAAACTAATTTCTTCAACCTTTATGTTACCGATCAGTTTATTGGGTTGGAACAAGTTTACTTTATTTTCAGGAATATTATCAAGCAGTGGTTTGATAAACTTAAACATTGGGATTTGCATACCTGCTTGTACAACAATTGAGCAAATTGAACTTAAATTCGCACTAAACACTGCAAAAGCACCAATAAAGGCAACAAACATGGCAGCCTCTAACTTTACATCTGTAAAATTAATAATTAACCAATACACAAGGGCAGTTGACAGAGAAATCCATGCTATTTGGAAGGAGTTGTGTAAAATCCCTACTTTTTGACTGGCAATCATTTTCTGCTTTAAACGGCCATATCGCTCAGCCCATTGCTCCATCGCCTGAGTCTCCCCTTCAGTAAATTTTATTTTGTGAATTCCTGCATATATTTCTAGCACAAAACTATTCACAATTCCTATTGACTTTTCCCCTCCCATAAAAGCTTTAATCTGCCAGTAGGAGAAGCCTACAGAGGCCAAAATAGCTACCAGACCAAAAGCTAAAACACCCATCCCCAATTCAAAATTCACCCAAAGTACAACACACAGACTCGTAAGTATTTGAAAAAGCATTGTCACAAAGTTTTGTGCAACAGAGCGAAAAAATTGCTGCATACCCGATAACGAACCCATCCGCATAGCAATATCGCCCGCTGGAAATTTCTGAGACACCCTCATCGGGAAATTTAAGACTCGATGCCAGAGTGCTGCATGAGAACTAAGAGTCAGTTTCTGATTAATTCGTGCTGCCAGAATACTATCGAAAAAAGTGAAAACTGATTTAAAAACACCTAAAACGGCGAATCCTCCGCATACAACGAAAAGCAAATTAATCAATGCACTTGGAAGCAAATCATTTACGACAAATGCTGAAAACATAGGGATTAGAGCAACCAAACCACTCATTAACGCAGCAATTATTAGAACGAATATAATTTCCAGTTTTACGGAACGAACATCGAAGAGAATTAAATCTGCCAGCGTAAGAGGTTTGGCGGGAAACTGGTTAAAGATATAGACTGCTCGATTAGAAAATTCTGCAAGCTCTTCGGAAGAAATTTCCATTAGTTTTTCAGAATCAGGACACCACTTCACATAACCTTTTTTACCAAAAATTAAAACATAAGGCTTCTCATTGATATCCCACGACAGGAAAGACCCATGATCTGAATTCCACCACTCTCCACTCAACCTTGATTCACGAACAATGAGCGAAGAACTTTCAGCGATCTTTCTGATCATATCGAGGTTACTGAACCCTTCAGTTACCCTCGGCAATACCGCTGTTGCCCCAATCTTTTCTATAAGAAAAAATGTCGCCTTAAGCGTTAGATTTTTTGTTTTGGGGAGATAACTTTTTTTTCCTCTTACCAAGTTTAATAATCTATACTTTATAGATTGTGAATAAATATTATTACGCTCTAGATGATCATCATTTTTTAAAGTTTTTTTCCTGAAATGATCCTGCCAACGGTAAACCAGACAATCCCACTGAAAACAAACCTCTCCAACTAAATCTTCTTGAAATTCAGAACTTTCGCAAAAGTCATGATTCGAAAAAATGGATAGATTCATTGAATAATCTCCTTCATTTTTCAGGGCAATATTGGGATGCAGCAACCTAGTTTGAGAAATCAAATTACCCCCGGATTGCCGGGGTGTTAGTTTATAACCACTCCCCTTTACCCAAACCGGTTTACTTGCACAAAAACCCAATTGATTCGGTAAGAGTCTAAAGTCACCAGATTCTTCCAAAATTAATGGACGAATAAGATTCGGTTTGACTACTTCTTTTTCGAACTCAGTCAGTCGAATCATTGCAGATGTTATCTTACTTACAATGTATTCCTTCTGTGAGGAATCCTTACAATTAACAAGAATCTTGGACAAGGGAGAAAAAAAACAACGAGTTTTCCTTTGGGCTTGAACATACAATCTCAGAGTTTCAGGAAAACAATTACTCAAAAGAAAAAAATCATTTTCCTTCAACTTAGCTATTGTTTTTCGTTGTAAAAAAATTCCATCCTCAGTGAAGACTTCCGCCTGTACACTCCAACTACCAGATGTAGTCCAATAGACATAAACTTCTTCTTGGTCAGGTTCCATAGAAGAATACTCAGTATTTAATGTCTTAAATGCTAAGTCACTAGAGCGACATAAAGGACTCTTCTGTTCCGATTTTTTATCAATTGATATTTCCATTCGCCCGCTTATGCCTGCTCCAGACCAAAAAGACTGGCATATGTCCCATTTTTATCTGCCAGTAATTGTTGGTGATTACCACGTTGAACAATTTTTCCTTTTTCAAAAACCACAATTTCGTCACAACTAATGATTGGTTCTATGCGGTGACTTACGATGATTCCACCAGCACAATTATCTTTCAATGCATTGAGTAGCTTATTTTCTGTTTCCACATCTAGGGCTGCAGTTGCCTCATCTAAAACAGTCAAGGTGGGCTCTTTGACCAACGAACGAGCAATTTCAATCCTTGCCTTCTCCCCACCACTAAGGTTGGAGCCATTTTCTGAGATTTTATGATCGTATCCAGAAGGCTGATTGATGATCCACTCATGGATTTGAGAAATCTTACAAGCTTTTACAAGTTCATCTTGACCATAGCTAGTGTTCCAAAGAGAAAGATTTTCAGAGACGGTACCGTTAAACAATGTTATCTTTTGATCAACAAATGAAATGAGTGAAGAGAGTTGCCCTTTCTCCAAATCTTCTAAGGGTACTCCCTCGATGGTAATTTGCCCGCTCCAAGGTTTATAAAGCTGGCTTAGCAGCCTTACAATTGTTGATTTTCCTGATCCAGATTCACCAACAAAAGCAACCCATTTCCCGGGTTTAAGTAACAGGTTAAAATCATCAAGCATAGGTTCATCCATCGGACTGTAACCAAAAGTTAAGTCTTTGATTTCGAGAATAGGATAATTAATTTGAGCAAGTCTTTTTGTTTCTTGTTTATTCTCGTTTTGCGATTCATCAGGTTGAGCGAGGATATCTTCGATACGATCAATATTCCCCTGTGTTTCCTGCATATCAGCAAAGTATTCAAGCATCTGTTGGATGGGATTTAAGAATTGCATCATGAGACCTTGAAATGCGACCAAAACTCCGATCGACATTCTCCCTTCAACCACAGCCAACCCACCAAAAAGCAAAACAACCGCATAAGACCCTGCCTTTAAAAAAGTAGGCATAGACTCCATAATAGACCTTTTTACTGTAAGCTTATTGCAGGAATTTAACCACCGTGCTTTTCTTCCTAAGATTTGAGAAAGGAAAGTGTCCTCAAGTCCACTCACTTTAGCCTCTGGAAGCAATTGCAGTGCCTGCAACTGTTCACCTAAATTAAGTGAGGATTCCCTTGTGATATTCTGGTTAACTTCACGAACACTACCCACCTGCCATGCAAAAAAGACTAGATTGATCAGGGCCAAACAAAGTACAACCAAACAAAGCATCCAATCAAAATACAACATTATGGCAAAATATACACAAGCTGTCACAAACCCCGTAAATATCTGGCACATCGGACCTGAGACCAAAGCACATAGTGAATCCACCAGTTGTGCACGACCGGCAACTTCAGAAGCTGACCTCTGAGTGAAAAATGACAAAGGCAGCTTCATTGATTTGACTAGGAGCCTGCTATTTAATGCGATTGCTAAACGGGTCTGAAAGACAAGGCAAACATTTTGCTGCAGATAATTTAACAGAAATTGAAGAACGGAAACCACCCCGATCCCAGCTAAAAGTAAAGGAAGCCATTCGTGAAATCCATCTACTAAGATATGATCGATAAAAATCATAGAAAAGATTGGAATAAGCGCACCCGGAATTACCATGCAAAAGCCAAGTAAAATGGCCAAAACCAGACCTATTTTAATTTCAGATACATATGATTTTAACGATTTTAGTAAACTGGGTTCATAGCCTTCTGGTTCAAAATTCTCTGCTGGTTTAAAAGTAAGAACTATTCCGGTAAAAGACTCGGCAAATTCTTGCTTACCGACTACAATTCGGCCATTTGCTGGATCATTTATAAAGTACTTACCCTTTCCAATTTTCTCCAACACCACGAAATGGTTGAATTTCCAGTGCAAGATCATAGGGAATGTCCTGAATTTCTCAAGGTCCTCGACTTCCAAAGAATAGCCATGAGTTTCAAAGCCCTCTGCCTCTCCGCACTTCAAGAGGTTTAATGCATTACTGCCATCACGCGAGACACCACAAGACTCTCTCAACTGTTCTACGGGAATCCATTTTTTATAAAACCCAAAAACTATAGCCAGGGCGACCACGCCGCATTCCGAATGTTCAACTTGTAAAAAAGATGGCGTGCGATGAGGTTGTAAATTCTTCTTAAAAAAAGACAGCATCTCAACCGGTTTTGGGGAGTAACAACCAAATCAACTTCTCGTATCTAGAAATTATACTCCCCTCCCCCACCATTCCCTCCTGTACTAAACGCTCTTTAGAAGATGCTGAACTCCAGAGAAAATCTCCTTTTTTATCCCGCATGATTCTAACCTTTGCCATAAAAGGGCTACCAGCCTCCGTTAGTCTGGCAACAAGTTGGTCATTCTTTAATTCTTTCATCAAACCGGATGAAGATAGCGGCATAGGAGAAATATTTTCCACTTCCCCAACCAACTTTCCATATTTTGTGGGAGGAAAAGCAGACAATTCAAGCTCTGTTCTCATACCAACGCTCACTGGTTTTACCTGTTCGCTGGAAATAAAAACGACAAAAGTGAGCTCACTTTCTTCTTCCTCCGGTTGGACTAAAATCACAGGTGAGCTAGGAGATAAGAAATCTCCCACTGAAGCTGTAATTTCCACAACTCGGCCCGCTACCGGGGATGACAGGCTCCCTTGGTTTGAAAGCTGCTTCTTTAGAAGAGCAATCTCACCGGCTATTTGTTTAACTTCTAATTTTTTTTGAAGTATCTCACGAAACTCAGATGCATCGTAGGAATTCTCTTCTTTTGAAGTATTCACCAGAATTCTCTGCTCCTGAATAATTTGATTCTCGGTATTTTCAATTTGTTCCAACAAAGAATTGTAACGATCATAATCAATGAGCCCCTCCTCCCTTAATTGAACGAGTTCATTTTTCCTTTCCTTCAAGCGGGCGATTCTCTCATCCTTGAGTGCGTTGGTTTTGATAAACAATGTAGTGAGAGTTCGATTAAAATCATTTCTTTTTTGTCTCTCTCTTAGCTGAAAACTCTCAATATCAACAATGTAGTCATTCAATATTTCAAGGTGATTCTCTTTAAAGGCAAGTTGGTCTTGTAACTGTGTTTGGTCTAGGACTGCAATTTCCTGCCCCACCGCAACAACATCCCCAACTTTTACTTTTATTGATGCGACACTACCTGCATCCTTGGCTGCAACTTGCAAAACCCCCCTTTGTGACCATATGACCGACGGTCCTGATACTTTTATGGGAATAGAGACAAAGAAGCATGCAAATATTCCGACCATCAGCAAAGCAGCAAATGTAATCAAAAAATACCTCGACTTTAACCTTATTAGAAGTGAAGCCTTATCAAGTTCTTCGGATGAGACAAGCGTGTCCAGTGCTTCGTTTCTGAATTTAGTTTTCATAATAAGCGAAATTCACAATATATATTTAAAATATATTTAGAGTTTAGAAATTCCTAGATCACTACCTCCAGTCTAATACTGATAAACGCTCAACCCCATCTAGAATTATTTTTTCACCTTTCGGCGTAATAATATATCCCTTTTGATTATCACCAAATATTTTGTCATGAGTAAGTCTTATGAAGTGTTGTCCTTTATCATGCCCACCAATACTTCCATTATTTAGATTACTTAGTTTAATCTCTTTGACTTCTCCTTTGTTATTTTCTTTGAAGAATTTAAATGATTTTTTAATTTCATCTATAGAATATCTTTGAGATTCACTCTCCGGCTTTCTCAAATCAAGTCGATCGGTATCATCGCCCCCAAAATAAATGTCACCATCTCCATCTTTTCCAACTTGATGGATAAATTGATCGTTACCTCCTTGTCCGTAAATCCTGTCTGCCCCTTCCCCGCCGCTTAACTCATCACTTCCATCTCCACCAATGATTCTATCACTTCCTCCCTCACCTCTGATCTTGTTACTTTTATCATCTCCATGAAGCACCTCTGATCTATCTGTACCCTTACCATCACGAATCACTTCAAAGTCTAAACGCTCTACATTAACGAGCATTATTCTCTCTCCTGTTTCTTTATGTTTAAGATAACCACTCACATGATCTTTACCTGTACGCTCAAATAAAGCCTTGAGGTCGATCATACCGGTTTTCATGTCTGCATGTTTTTCTAAAAGATCAACCTCTTTATTAACTTTAAAGGCGTCTTTTAAGTCTGTTCTCACATTTGAACCATCCGTGGAAAATTCAAATTCTTGCAACAACTCCACATAGGTATACTTACTCCCGTCTGATTTTAAAAGCTGCAGGGTATCCTTGTCATTCCCCCCATGATAGTAATCGATTTTATCACTACTACCATCAGTGCCTACTTTATGCACAAAGGTATCATCACCTGATCCACCCCATGCACTGTCACGACCCTCTCCTCCTACAAGCACATCTTTC
>Ga0209534_10005054_pt1 | contig 11854 bp, 9 predicted proteins | sample COG_07_FD_184751 | JGI IMG/M metagenome (GOLD analysis project Ga0209534, IMG submission 184751) | Pelagic Microbial community sample from North Sea - COGITO 998_met_07 (SPAdes) (version 2) | ecosystem: Environmental > Aquatic > Marine > Neritic zone/Coastal water | place: Helgoland, sampling... | reverse complement strand
CTTCTTTCGGGTCCATAGCCGCATCTAATTCCAGTTGGAAACGAACCTTCCCGTTGAAGGAAACAGGGTACGTGATTCGATCGGCGGTCAGCCATCTTTCTTCGCTTGCAGGCCAAGAGGCGTCCATCACACTTCCATGACCACCACTTTTATCCCACAATTCTTCTGCCAAGTGAGGAGCCACGGGGCTTAATAAAACGGCCAACGGCTGCAACAATTCGCTCTGACTGCCTTTGGAATCGAGCAGTTCATTGACCCCAATCATCAGCGCACTGATGACGGTGTTGAACGCATGCCGGTTCAAATCATCCGTCACCTTCTTTATGGTTTTGTGTAAAATCCGCAGGCTGGCTTCATCGGGTTTGCCATCTGTTGCGTGTTCGAACAACCGATGCGTTTTTCGTAGGAAATTATGCACGCCGCTAATGCCCTGGGTATCCCATGGTTTATGCTGGGTGAGCGGACCAAGGAACATTTCATAGCACCGCAATGTGTCCGCTCCGTAACGTTCCACCAAGTCATCTGGGGTTTGGACGTTGAATTTGGATTTCGACATCTTCTCCACTTCGAACCCACATGTGTATGTGTTGTCTTCGCCCAAGACGAATTCTGCATTGGCGTATTCCGGGCGCCACTTTCGGAAGGCATCCGTGTCCAACTTATCTCCTTCCACAAAGTTGATGTCCACGTGCAGCCGCTGGGTCTGAAACTCTTTTCGACGTTCGAACGTGACGAATTTCTCGGTGCCTTGAATGCGATAAACGAAGCTCGATCGTCCCAAGATCATCCCCTGATTGATCATTTGTTTGAAGGGCTCATTGAAGCCAACCCAACCTTGATCGAACAAAAATTTTGTCCAGAAGCGTGAGTACAAAAGATGCCCCGTTGTGTGCTCGGCTCCCCCGATGTACAAATCAACTTGGCCCCAATAATCAGACTTTTCTCGACTGCAAAAAGTGCTGTTATTGTGCGGGTCCATGTACCGCAAGAAGTACCAACTCGACCCGGCCCATCCCGGCATCGTGTTGTATTCCATGCGATCTCCTTCAAAAACATTCCAGTCTTCCTTTTGCGCCCTCGCGAGCGGTGGCTCTCCTTCTTCGGTCGGCAGGTAGGCATCTACTTTCGGAAGCGTCACCTGCTTGTCCTGTATGAGGCGTGGAATTTCGTCTTCGTAACAAATTGGGAACGGCTCGCCCCAATACCGTTGGCGACTGAAGACAGCATCGCGCAACCGGTAATTGATTTGCTTGGTTCCAAGACCCTTGGTCTCCAGTATTGCAATTGCGGCAGGAATGCCATCTTGACTGCTCAGACCGTTGAGCGTTTCCGAGTTGCAAAGTGTGGCCGTTTTCTCGGTAAAAACCGCCTCATCCGTGTCTTTGCCTTCGAAAATTGGCGGAATGGTCAATCCAAATGTTTTGGCGAATTTCCAATCTCGCTCATCGCCAGCAGGCACTGCCATGATGGCGCCCGTTCCATAACCGGCAAGAACATAATCGGCGATCCAAATGGGCAAAGGCTTTCCCGTCATTGGGTGGATGGCGAACGCACCGGTGTCGCATCCGGTTACCTTTTGCTCTCCAGCGCCTTGGCGCTCCCGTTCGGATTTCAGCGAAGCAGCGCGCTGGTAATGTTCAACGGCCTCTCTTTGCGCGGCTGAAGTGATTTCGGGCACCAAGGGGTGTTCGGGGGCCAAGACCATAAAGCTCACGCCATACAAGGTGTCAGGCCGTGTGGTGAAAACATCCAGTTGATGAGGGGTTTCGGCCACTTGGAATTGGACCTCAGCTCCTTGGCTTTGTCCAATCCAATTGCGCTGTGCTTCTTTGATGCTGTCCGTCCAATCCAGCTCATCCAAGTCTGATAGCAGGCGGCTGGCATAGGCTGAAATCCGCATGATCCATTGCCTCATGCGCTTGCGCTGAACGGGATGCCCTCCACGTTCGCTCAATCCGTCTTTGACTTCATCGTTGGCCAAAACGGTTCCCAATGCGGGGCACCAATTGACTTCGCTGTCAGCGAGGTAGGCCAACCGGAAGGCCATGAGGATTTGTGATTTATCCGCCTCAGAGCATTCCTTCCAATGCTCCGCAGAGAGTTTTCCTGCAAAGTCCTCCCCCCATGGAGCGCGTACTTCAGCGGAAAGGGTTTCCCACCATTTTGAATCACAGGCGGGCTCCACTTGGCCCAATCCATCGGACTCAAGGGCTGCAATCAGTTCAGAAATAGGCCGTGCTTTGTCGGCCTCCACATCATACCAGGATTCAAAAAGTTGGCCAAAAATCCATTGGGTCCAACGGTAATATTGCGGGTCGCTGGTGCGCACTTCACGCGTCCAGTCATAGCAGAACCCCATTTGCTCCAGCTGCTCCCGGTACCTGTTGATGTTTGTTTCGGTGGTAATCGCCGGGTGTTGGCCCGTTTGAATGGCGTATTGTTCCGCGGGAAGACCAAAACTGTCGTATCCCATGGGGTGGAGTACGTTGAATCCTTGATGCCGTTTGTACCGCGCAAAAACATCACTTGCGATATAGCCCAAAGGGTGACCGACATGCAGCCCCGCACCAGAGGGGTACGGGAACATGTCCAACACATAATATTTAGGTCGGGTTGTGTCTTCGACAACGCGGTAAGCATCGTCTGCTTTCCACTGCGCTTTCCAGCGCTTCTCAATGGCTTGAAAATCGTAATCCATGGGTATCTGCCTGTTCCACGCAAAGGTACTCCTCGAATACCGGCATAAAATGACTTTGACGAATATCTTTGCGCCGTGTATTTGAGTAAAACACCCCCGATTTTAAAGGCTATGGCTTCACAATTGATGTGGTCTGGCCCTGAGAATGTCGAGGGTAAGCCTGCGGTTTACTTGACGTTTGATGACGGCCCGCACCCAGAAATTACAATGGAAGTGTTGGATATCCTGAACCGATGCGGTGTGCCGGCGACCTTCTTTTGCGTGGGAAAAAACGTTGAAAAACATCCTGAAGTCATTCAAAGAATCCAGGCAGAAGGACACGACTTGGGAAATCACACCTATGCCCATGAATCGGGTTGGAAAACGTCCAATTTTAAATACCTGAAAAGCTATTCTCGTTGCCAATCGCTCATTGATGCGCCGTGGTTTCGGCCACCTTATGGACGCATTACGCGTTCACAAGCAGCAGCCCTCCAAGACCAGACCAAAATCATTATGTGGGATGTGTTGAGCGGTGATTTCGACGAAAACAAAACCGCGGATCACTGTTTCAATGATTTGATGACGAATACCCGCCCGGGAGCCATTGTGGTATTTCACGATTCCGAGAAGGCTGCGAAACGTATGCTTCCGGTGTTGGAACCCTACCTGAATTGGCTTCTTGATGAAGGTTATACCTGTCAGTTACTCCCCAGGTCCAGCTGATTCAGCGTTGCTTTCCTCCTCCGCTTTTTTTCCGGCATTGCGCAACAAGGTCAATTTGGCGCGGATGTCTTCCATCTCTTTTCGGTCTTCCTCCATGGATTTCTCGTATTGGGCTCGGATTGACTCCGCACCCTTGCCCGTGAACCGCTCAATGTTTTCCTCTGTTTTCGTGACTCGCGTTTTGATACGGTCCATCTTTTCCCTCAAAATCCGCTGTTCACGTTGGATGTTTTGGGCATCAGAACTGACCAAATGATCGATGCGTTGCTTGTAGGTTTCCATCGCCCGCTCCGACTTTTGAGCACTCAGTGCGTCATAATGCAGATCCATTGCTGTGCGGTAGGCGTTCATGATGGAGTCGAGGGCCTTTCTTGGGATGAAACCGATTGCATTCCACCGTTCGGAAAAGGACTTCAAACTTTCCAGGGCTTCTTGACGTTTTTCCGGGAGCGTCAAGGCCTTGATTTCGTCAATCAGCGCCTTCTTCGCAGCTAAATTCTTCTTCTCCTCTTCAATCCGACCCGCCATTTCGGCTTTTCGAGCCTTGAAAAACGAGTCTTGGATCTTGCGAAACTTACCCCAGAGTTTTTGCTCTTCCCGAGGGGTGCATGCCCCCACGTCCTTCCAAGCCTTTTGGAGGTCCATCATCTGAGGGGCCGTTTCCTTCCAATTCGTGTTTTTGGCCAACTCTGTTGCCTTTTCAATCAGCGCGATCTTCTGCTCTTTGAAGGCTTTTGTGGTCTCTTTTTGAGCATCGTAAAACAGCTGCTTCTTCGCGAAGAATACGTCCGCCAATTCCCGGAACTGGCCCCACAACGCTTCATTTTGATCCTTTCCCGCGAACCCAGTGGTTTTCCACTCTTGTTGCAATGCGATCACTTTTGCTGAAGCGGCTTGCCAGGCATCATGGCTTGCGGCTACCTCTTCGGCTACGACCGCGCGCAACTGTTCAACCAAAGCGATTTTTTTGTCGGCGTGGCCTTGGAAAGTTGCCTTTACCTGCTGGTAATGTTCTTTGACCTCCTCAAATACAGGGCGAATGAGACCGAAGAATTCATCGGCCATTTCCTTGTAATTTTCCCGTGGCGAGGGCCCAATGTCGAGCCATTGTTTCTGCAACAAGCGGGCTTCTTTTTGGCGCTCTTTGAGGGATTCCACCGCAGCCATAGCCTTGGCTTTTTCCGTAAGCTCTTCCTTCTTTTTCTGGTTCACTTTTAAGTCGTGATCCTTCAGCTCTTTGTAGATGTTGATGTTGTAGAAGAACTCATCCTGCAGCCGGTAATATTGATCGTGGACTTCTTTGTGGCGGTCGCCGGGCACTTCTCCTACGGTTCCCCATTCCTCGCGAACTTCATTGAAAACGACAAATGCAGCACCAATGTTTTCTTCCTCTTGGATGGTGTGCCGCAAACGCTCGAGCATGGCCAGTTTCTTTTCCAAATTTCCGCGCTGCTCATCGGCCACCTGCTTGCGCCATTCTTTTTCACGTGTTTTGAAAAGGGCAATGGCTTCTTCGAATAATGCTTCTTCTGGAGAAGGCACGTATTCAAAAGTTTCGGATGTGCTGCCTTCGGCAGGGGTCCATGCTTCGCGCTGTTTGCGCACTTCTTCTTGGGTTAGACTGCGAAATTCTTCCATCGCGGAACGGACGTCTCCGCGGATGCTCTCTAAGTCTTCTTGCCCAAGCAAGGTTTGAATGCGCTCTAATATCTCAGACCTCATCGGTCACGTATTTAAAATTCAGGACTGCAAATATCGGTCAAACCCTTGTTTTGACGCTATTTTCGGGCAAATTCACGTCCGAACTATGGAAGAGTGGCTGAATAAGATGCGGAAATGGTGTTCCATTCGAGAGCGATGCGAGCATGATATTCGCGCGAAATTAAAAAAGGCAGATGTCCCGGATTCTGAGATACAGCAGCTGATTGCACGGCTGATCCAAGAAGATTTTATGTCGGAAAGCCGATTTTTGGAGTCGTATATCCGCACGCACATTGAATACAAAGGGTGGGGCCCACATAAGATTGTAAATGGATTGAAAATCAAAGGTTTTGATTCATCAAAAGCATGGAATGCAGTCAATTCTTGGGACCAAAAGGATTTTGAACGCGTCTTGAATCGATTGCTGGAACGAAAAGTTGTGGAATGGCAGGAGAACCGGGAGCGGGTAATCCGTTTTTTGGTTTCAAGGGGCTATCGGATGGAAGACATATTGCGTCAAGGGGCTGCTTTAGGAACGGGGGTGAATTAACTTTGGCCATTCATGATTACGATTGATCAAATAAATGCGTTGCGAAAACGCATCGAAGATTTAAGGGGGTACTTGTCCATCGATGAGAAGGCAATTGAAATCGCGGAGGAGGAGAAACGCACACAAGACCCTGAGTTTTGGACCAACTCGAAGGAGGCTGAACTGGTAATGAAGCGCATTCGAACGTTGAAAACGTGGACCGGAAGCTTCAACGATTGCCTCGGGAGCTTGGAGGATGCTCAGGTTCTATTTGAATTCATGAAAGCCGGAGAAGCGGACGAAGCCGAATTCACGACGGCCTTTGAATCCGCGATCAAAGCGGTGGAAGAATTGGAGTTTAAAAACATGCTTAGCGCTGAGGAAGACAACCTCAACGCCGTCATGCAAATTACATCCGGAGCGGGCGGAACAGAAAGCTGTGATTGGGCTGCCATGTTGATGCGCATGTACCGAATGTATGGCGACCGCGCCTCATTCAAGGTCAAGGAACTGGACATGCAAGAAGGCGATGTTGCCGGAATCAAGCAGGTCACATTGGAGTTTGATGGAGACTTTGCGTTTGGAATGCTCAAAGGGGAAAACGGGGTTCATCGGTTGGTTCGGATCAGCCCATTTGACAGCCAGGCGCGGCGACACACTTCTTTTGTTTCCGTTTACGTCTATCCCCTGGTGGATGATTCGATTGAAATTGAGGTCAATGCTTCCGACATCAGTTGGGACACCTTCCGCTCGGGGGGTGCAGGGGGGCAAAATGTGAACAAAGTGGAAACCGGTGTACGGCTGCGGCACGCTCCTACGGGAATTGTCATTGATAACACCGAAACCCGCTCACAGCTCGGAAACAAAGAGAAGGCCATGCAACTGCTCAAGTCGCAGCTCTTTGAGATGGAACTTGCTCGCAGAAATGAGGCGCGTGCGGAAATTGAGGCGGGAAAGAAGAAGATTGAGTGGGGGTCGCAGATCCGGTCCTATGTCATGCAGCCGTACAAAATGGTCAAAGACGTCCGAACCAGTCACGAAACATCCAATGTTGAGGCCGTGATGAACGGAGACATTGAAGGCTTCCTTAAAGCGTATCTGATGCAGGCGGGATCGGGCGCGAAAAGCCTAGAATAACAACAATCATTTCCCTTATTCATTTCATTGACATGAATTTATTCCGAATCGAAAAGGACACCATTGGTGAAGTAAAAGTTCCCAAAGAAGCCTTGTGGGGCCCACAAACAGAGCGGTCACGGAACAATTTCAAAATTGGTCCAAAAGCGTCCATGCCGATGGAAGTGGTCAAGGCCTTTGCTGTATTGAAAAAAGCCGCGGCGTTTACCAATGCTGAGTTGGGCGGTTTGGATGCTCAAAAGCGCGATTTAATTGCCACAGCATGCGATGAAATCGTTGCGGGCAAATGGGACGAACAATTTCCGTTGGTCATTTGGCAAACGGGGTCAGGAACGCAATCCAACATGAATGTCAATGAAGTGGTCGCCAATCGAGCGCATCAACTCAATGGCGGAACAGTCGGAGAAGGCGAACGGCTGGTGCACCCCAATGATGACGTCAATAAGTCCCAGTCTTCCAACGATACCTTTCCAACGGCGATGCACATTGCGGCGTATTGCATGATCGTCGAGACGACCATTCCCGGTGTCGAGGAATTGAGGGATGCACTGGAGTCAAAAGCGCAGGCATTTTCGGAGGTGGTAAAAATTGGCCGTACCCACTTGATGGACGCCACACCGTTGACGTTGGGACAGGAATTTGGGGGATATGTCGCGCAGCTGAATTACGGACTCAATGCCCTGCGAAATTCGCTGAGTCATCTCTCAGAATTGGCACTTGGCGGCACAGCAGTTGGAACGGGAATCAACACGCCCGAAGGCTATGCCGTCCGTGTTGCGCAGCACATTGCTGAACTCACAGGCCAACCATTTGTGACGGCTGCCAATAAGTTTGAGGCGCTCGCGGCGCATGACGCTATTGTGGAGTCGCATGGTGCCTTGCGCCAGTTGTCGGTCTCCCTGAATAAAATTGCCAACGACATCCGATTGATGGCTTCAGGGCCGCGCTCGGGAATCGGTGAAATCATCATTCCAGCCAACGAACCAGGTTCGAGCATCATGCCCGGCAAGGTGAACCCTACGCAATGTGAAGCCCTTACCATGGTGTGTGCTCAAGTGATGGGAAATGACGTTGCCATTGCTGTCGGGGGAGCACAAGGCCATTACGAACTGAACGTATTCAAGCCGATGATGGCCCGCAACATTCTGGAAAGTGCTCAGTTGATTGGTGACGCATGCGCCTCGTTTAGTGCGCATTGTGTTCAAGGCATCGAGCCGAATCACAGTCGGATCGATGAGTTGGTGCAGAATAGTCTCATGTTGGTCACGGCACTCAACACCAAAATTGGTTACTATAAAGCGGCAGAAATCGCGAACAAAGCCCATACCGAAGGCACAACCTTGAAAGCGGCAGCGCTCGCGACCGGTTACTTGACTGAGGAGGAATACGACGCGTGGGTCGTGCCCGCCGACATGACAGGCCGCCGCTAGGCAATCAATTGTTCAAGCTGGACTAGCGCGTCTTCCGCGTCTTCATTTCCGTAACCAGCTGCTTGATCCACTGTTCCTCCGCCTTCGGACAGATCAACAACGCATCCTTTGTGTCCACAACGATGAAGTCGTTCACGCCACGCAAAGCGACGATCTTTTTCGATTCTTCTGCCTCAGTGACCACTACGTTGCCTGCCGCTTCATGGGCCCAGAGTTCAGTTCCAGTCGTTCCATTGCCATGCGCGTCCAGCGGCAATTTTTCATGCAATGACCCCCAAGTCCCCAAGTCACTCCAGCCAAAATCGGAAAGCACAACCGTGACGTTCGATGCTTTCTCCATGATTCCGTAATCGATGGAGATATTTTCACAATCGCCATAAATGGATTGAATGGCTGGCTTTTCTGCGGGCGTCGCAAAAGCCGCGGCATTTTCTTGGAACAAGTCTTGCATCTCGGGCAAGTGCTTTTCAAACGCGGCGGTAATGTTTTGAAGGCTCCAAATGAAGATTCCGGAATTCCAGTAGAAGTCTCCTGATGCAAGGAATTCCTCAGCCAGGTCTTTTTGCGGCTTTTCCGTAAAGGTTTTCACGGAACGAATGCGTTGATCTTCCGCATCGGGCAGGTCTTCAAATTGGATGTAACCGTAGCCCGTGTCGGGACGCGATGGCTTGATGCCGAGCGTCACCAAATGGTTGGTATTCAAACTGTGATTTGCCGCGAGTTCCGCAATTTCCAAGAAGTTGTCTTCTTTGACAATCAAATGGTCAGATGGTGCCACAATCATGACGGCTTCTGATGCCTGATCACCAGCCTTGTTCGCGACCCAGTGATTCGCATAGGCGATGCATGGAGCAGTGTTGCGCATGAAAGGCTCACAGAGTACGTTTTCCGCAGGCAGCAGTTCGAGGTGTTCATGCACCAAACCGCGGTAGCGTTCTTGTGTGACCACAACAATGTTTTCATTGGGCACCATCCGGCTGAGGCGATCGTAGGTCATCTGAATCAGGGATCGTCCCGTACCGAGAATGTCGAGGAATTGTTTGGGCTGTGTTTCTCGGCTCATGGGCCAAAAACGACTTCCAATGCCACCAGCCATGATGACTGCGTAAGTGTTCGAATTTTTCAAATCAAGGGTGGGTTAAAGGCAATGAAGCGGGCTCGGAAACGCTTGACCATTGTGGGCAATCGCATTTCTGACTTCGCCGTTGTTGCTGGCAACTTGTCAATAGAAAAACCGCTCCAAGGAGAGCTATGACCATCAACGGGTGGTTTATCTTCTTCATATGCTGCAAAAATACGCTCCGTCGCTTGACTTATGGAGCGACACTGAACATTAACTTAGCCGCATGCGGTGGATGTTTCACATTGGACGTTACATGCAATTGTTGGCCAAGAGCTTTCGCAAACCTGAAAAGGCGCGGATGTTTCGAGGGCTCTTTGTCCAAGAATTGGAATCCATTGGGATTCAATCTGTAGGCATTGTTGCCTTGCTGAGCCTATTCATGGGGGCGGTTATTTGTTTGCAAACGGCGCATCAAATTGGAGGCTGGATCCCCGCTTACACCATTGGATTCACAGTGCGCCAGACCATGATCTTGGAATTTTCGCCGACCTTGATTCCAGTGATACTTGCGGGCAAGGTTGGGTCCAACATCGCCTCGCAATTGGGGAGCATGCGGGTCACTGAGGAAATTGATGCGTTGGAAATTATGGGGGTAAATAGCGCGAGTCATTTGATCCTACCCAAAATTTTGGCGGGGGTTCTGATTGTGCCTTTTTTGGTCATCTTGAGCATGGTCCTCGGCGTGGGCGCAGGCGCCTGGATCGGTGTTGCTACCGGCGTGAGCACGCTTGCTGATTTCGAATACGGAATGCAAGTCGACTTCCGGGTTTTCGATGTGTCCTACGCCCTGATCAAAACCGTGATCTTCGGTTTTATCCTCACAAGTGTGTCCGCTTACCATGGCTACTATGCATCGGGCGGGCCCATTGAAGTGGGGCGTTCCAGTACGCGTGCAGTGGTTTGGTCCGTGGTAATCATCATGATTTCCAACCTCATCATCACCCAAATGTTGCTGAATTAACGGACGAGCGGAATGATCAAACTCCACAACATCTCCAAATCGTTTGGTGAGCATCATGTTCTCAAGGACGTTTCCGCCTCCTTTGAGCGAGGCAAAGTCAATTTTGTCATTGGACGCAGCGGAAGCGGAAAGAGTGTTTTGACCAAATGCACGGTTGGCCTGATTGAGCCTGACTTGGGTTATGTCGAATATGATGGACGGGATTTCACCCGAATGTCCTTGAAAGAACGCAAATCCATTCGTCAAGAGATTGGAATGCTCTTCCAGGGAAGTGCTTTGTTTGACAGCATGTCGGTTGAAGAAAACGTTCGATTTCCGCTGCGCATGTTCAGTGATTTGAGTGAAAAAGAGATTCAAATGCGGGCTGCAGCATGCCTCGAAAGGGTGGAACTTTCGGACGCAGGCACGCGATTTCCATCTGAATGCAGCGGTGGAATGCAAAAGCGCGTTGGCATTGCCCGGGCCATTGCGATGAATCCGAAATATTTGTTTTGCGATGAGCCCAACTCTGGACTTGATCCTCAAACGGCCATTGTCATCGACCAGCTCATCAAAGAAATCACGTTGGAATACCAGATGACAACCGTGGTTATTTCGCACGATATGAATAGCGTCATGGAGGCGAGTGATACCATTCATTTTGTCCACGAAGGGTCCATCCTTTGGAACGGAGATCGGCACCAATTGTTGGAAGGGGGAGTGGCCGAATTGGAATCATTTGTTTTTGCTTCGGACCTCATGCGTCAGATTCGCAAGAACCAATCCACCCCATGAAGCATGGCGGAAGGAGGCCCTCAAAAAATCCCATTGAATTTTAATCGCCGCACGAATGCGGAGATGAATGAAGGCTCTGAGCGCATGCTCGCGAGGTATCAGTCGCGAAGAACGGTTCGGCATTTTTCATCTGATCCACTTCCATTGGAGGTGGTGGAACGCTGCATATTGGCTGCGGGCACAGCTCCATCGGGCGCCCATAAGCAGCCCTGGCATTTTTGCCTCATCACGGACCCCGCAATCAAGAAAAAGATTCGAGAAGCCGCGGAAAAAGAAGAGTATGTCAATTACCACGGCCGCATGTCAGATCGTTGGCTCAAGGACTTGGAGCCCTTCGATACCAACCACATCAAACCCCATTTGGAAGAGGCGCCAGCCCTCATTGCCGTTTTCAGGCAAGCCTGGCAACCGGATGAGTTGGACGGCAGGAAGCAGAACTATTACGTTCAGGAGTCTGTGGGAATTGCCTGCGGCATGCTTTTGGCTGCTTTGCACGAATCGGGGATCGCTGCACTGACGCATACACCTTCTCCGATGGCTTTTTTGTGTGATATTTTGGACAGACCATCCCATGAGAAGGCATTTTTACTCATCCCCATTGGTTTTCCTTCTGATGACTGTGAAGTGCCTGATATTGCTAGGAAATCACTCGATGAGATTTGTTCAAATGTGGGTGCCGGCAAGAAGTAATTCCATTGCTTTGGCATAAAATCTTGAATAAACTTCGGTGGTTACCTTTTCCTTTGGTTACTTTGCGCCCCGATAAACAGATTTAAGCTATGTCTGATATTCAAGA